>Ga0180437_10000305_pt1 | contig 96868 bp, 110 predicted proteins | sample SS_ome_4_FD_132410 | JGI IMG/M metagenome (GOLD analysis project Ga0180437, IMG submission 132410) | Hypersaline lake sediment archaeal communities from the Salton Sea, California, USA - SS_3_D_1 metaG | ecosystem: Environmental > Aquatic > Non-marine Saline and Alkaline > Hypersaline >...
CAGCCAATCTATGAAAAGAATTTATTACTGCATCTGTACCGTGTCCTTCAGCTTCAGGTGAAAATTTGAAGACTATTAAACCAGCTAGAAGACCCCCCAATCCCGGTATTAATGCAACAAGCCACCATCTTACATCTATCGAAGAAGCAGATTTCGATATCTCTCCTCCAGCTGCTGGCGGATAGTAATTACAGAGATAACCTAGGAAGAATTCTGAGCTAAGATTAAGTAGGTAATAGAAGACCCCCGCTACTAAACCAGATATAGCTCCGATAAGAGCACCTAAAATAACCCACCTTTGCAAAAAGTTTAGTTGTGATGGGATCTTCATTCTTACCACTAGTAACTGGAAAACTATCAATCCAAGGTTGACATCGGTTTTAAATTCAGATAGAAGATAAATCTTTAAAGATTTTTTGATGTAAGAAGAATATTTGATTTTATAGAAGTTTTAAGATACGGTAATCCAGAGTGTAATTATTAGTTGAATAATGGATAGAATAAGAATTCCTGCAATCATGGTTTTTGATATAAGAGTATTGAATTCTATTCTGCCTTTTCTTATGAAGTGCATATGAAAGAAGAAAGCGAAAAATCCGCTGAAACATAACACAGTAGAAATAATTAGACCAATAAAGGACTCCTGAATAATTTCTTTCAAACCGTACATTATTAGAAATATTAGCGGGATATGTAAAAGAAGAAAAATGTTTATGTTCTTTTGATCATTATTGACATTACTTGATCGGCCAGATATCGAGAGTATAAGATTCCATTCTTTCCAATAGGATGAATCTATTTCATGATTAATTAGAAGTGTTGCATTTAGGATATAGACCCATAAGAGAAAGTCCCACATTTTTTGTCTCTACCAATAGAGAAATATCATTTATGGTCTTTTATTGATATTACGGTAGGACTACGTTCATAGTATAATCCATAATCAGTGTATAGAATATTCGCAATGTGAATAATCTAAATTGGAATAATTCTTGGTTAATCGAAAATCGATGTGATGATTATTGTACTGCTTCTACACTCTTGACTTCAGGTATTTTATCTTTAAGATATGATTGTATTCCTTCCTTAACAGTCATCTGTGACATTGGACAACCTGCACATGCACCCTTTAAGTTCACTTTTACAATTCCTTCTTGTATTTCAACGAATTCGACATCGCCACCATGGGCTTGGATCTGAGGTCTAATCTCATCTATTGCTTTTTTTACTTGTTCTTCCAGCATATATGACGCCGATGCAACTAGTTTTTTTGAATAATATAAATGTGTTGAGCGATTGATTCTACTTTTATTCAGTGTAACTTATTACCACAGTTTTGACAGAACGCATCATTAGTTAATATTTGAGTTCCACATCTCGAACAAAATTCTAACTCTTTAGATGCAGTAATATCTGCTGGTCTTCTTCTCGATAAGATAATTAATAAAATAGCTATTACCGCTATGATTAGAATAATCACTAACAATCCATAGTTTGTTTGCTTGAATATCTGCATCCACATAGGATTCTCAGATACTAATACTATACCAGGTGCACGGTAACTTGGAAGTTCTTTTCCAGAATTTAAAAACAATATCTCAAAAGAATGTTCTCCTGATCTATCTACTCTAATCTTGAATGATAGAGACTTTGTCTCTTCCGGCTCCATCATTATTGGTTTGCTTGTTTCAATTAGAGTCATTCCCTCTGGAACTTTTGGTAAGACTGTTAGATTTTTGACAGGTGATGAGCCCTTGTTTTGCATAATGTATTTTACTATTAAAATATCTCCCGGATACACTGGTTCTCCTTCACCAGGAGTTTGGTTCTTACTGACTATTTCTAAATATGGCTCAGACACTATTACTGGAAAATCTTTTTCATCTATTATATTTTCGGAAAGGTATAATTGGATTTTAGCTGTAATATTACCTGGTTTTTCACCAAGGATTTGGATAGTCCATTCGTTAACTGATTTTGGGTCAAGATCCTTTGGAGAAGTTGATTGGACTAAGCTAATCATTCTTTCTCCTGGAGGAATTTCTAGTTCTAACTTAACTTGTTTAGCTACCGCTCCACCAATATTCTTCAATCTATAAGATACCGTACTCATATCTCCAACATAGAAGGCTTCTCCTTGAATTGGTGTCTGGCTCACATTTAGAAATCTAAGTTTTGCCTCTTTTTGTTCTGATATGAAGATTTCATAGGTAAGTGTTGACCATTGAAGACCGTCATCTTGCCATCCCTCTCTGAGGCCGAGATGCCTGTGTCTTAAACCAACTTCATAAATATGTTTTCCTGGAGTTACATCATCAGGTATCTCAAAAGCGAATTTTGCTAAATGGACTCTTTGGCTAGGATCAACTTCAATATCGACATCAAAAGACCACCATTTCCCAGTCGGTTTCTGCCAATCAAACATAACGATAGTCTGATGGATGTGGAGGATTGTCATTCCAGTATTAACAACGTTTTGGTCGATAGTTCCTTCAGCACCAGGTGAATATTCAGTATGGTCTAATGTAGGTTCTATCCTCCAAGCAAAACTAAGATACCCATATGATTCAGTAATGAATGAAACATTTGAGGTAAGAATGATCAGAAATAAAGGTAATAGATAGCTGTTTCTTCTTTTTATCAGCATAATCTCTGATCAACTAGTTCCATTTATGAACTTAATCCTATGGCACGCGCTACAACTATTACAAAAATATTCAATCATTCTTAATGTCTACTGGATCTCCCCTATGTTTTTTACGTGAATAGAAAAATATAAGTCCTGAGGCGATCATGATCACTAATATCAAGAGGATTATATAGAAAATCATCGAATAATCATTCTGCTCTATATTATCAATCTTTGGTATTGTTGGAGAAGAAGATAATTCTGTGGTCTTAGTAGAAACTGTTTCATCAGTTTCAACTTTCAATTCAATTTTAGATTGTTTCTCTATAGTTTTTCCTTTTGCAGTAATGATCAATTCATATGATCCTGCTTCTAAATTGGTAGGAAGATAGACGACAAGTTCTGATTTGAAATCAGGTTTACCTTTTTGGGGATCAAAGAAATAATTCCAGTCTTGGGGAAGGTCATTAAGATATAATATGATTTGATTTGATTCTCCATCTTGGAGCTTTATATCGATATAGAATGATGAATGGCCGCCAGCTTTAAGAGTTTTCTGAGTTGGGGTTGATGTTACTGAAAAATCAAATTTTGTCGAGGATGGTTCAGGTGTGATTATTGGCCCATTTCCTGCTTCCACTGTAATAATCAATTTTTCTTTAGTTAGAAATTCCTGTATACCACATAATCCTGTAGGACAATCTGTTAATCCAACTCCAAGTTGGATAGTCCATTCTCCAGCTCTTCGAGGAGTAAAAACGATATCAGGGAATATGTATTCACCATCTCCTGGTGGCAGGGGATCAGAGTGTACTTCACCAAGATCCTCACCGGTTACACCATCTCGGATAACTGCTCGCAACGGCCAATTATATTCTGAACTAAAGTTTGAATAACGAATACTAACTGTTATAGAAGCTTCTCTACTCTCTATTAGTTTAAGATTTGGCGGGTTTGTCTGGATTTTTGTGATCTCAACATTGGGTTCATAAAAAGGTAAAACATTTATTGAAAAGCTTCGAGTATGGTCAATTGTTTCTTGATGGTGTTCATCTATATGAAATAGATATGCTTCCAGTCGCCATTCTCCTGCTTGCACAGGGGCCCTTAACTGTAAATCCCATTCAAGCTCGCCGCTACCACTAACCAAAATTGGAGGTTTATCTGGAGTCACCATATATTTTCGATTGGAGTCTCGAACGCCACACCAGATTTCAACATTTTCTTGATTCGTAAAATCGTACTGTATCTGCAATATTACAGGGAAACGAACTCCTACAGTAACTTTCTCTTGAACTTGAACTTTGATGATTTCTTGTTCTGCACTTACGATAGATATTGGGAATAAAGTCATGATTAAGAATGAGATTAAGCAGAAACCTATGAGCCTCATATGCATCATAATACAAGCGCTCCTTAACGTTTCTCAAGAATTAAGTATAACATTGTTATATAAGTATATTAGGAGTGAAAACGTAGTGCACGCGTCGTCTAATTATTTATTAATACATGTAGTTTCTTCGAGTTCATCAAGGATGAGGCGCATCTCATCTACTACTTTTTGATTGGTAAATTCCTCTTCTGGGTCATTCATAGTATTTGGAGCTTCATCATGCATTAAAGATTCGTAGTACTTTTGCCATTGATCGGGAATTTTTGCAGATATTTCTTTCTCTAAAAAGACACTGAGGATTTTTACCCAACATCTTGCGACATTTGATAGCAGATAGCCCCCTCCGCCAAATATCACAATCTTGCCATAACACATTTCATGAACAAATTTGTGCAGCCATAAGGCAATTTCAGAGTAGGTTTTAACAGTTATTGAAAGGTGAGCTAGCGGATCTCCTTTGTGAGAATCCGCTCCTGATTGGAGTAGAATAATCTCAGGCTCATAAGATCTTAATGCAGTAGGTACAATTCTATGAAAAGCTTCGAGGTATAATTTGTCATTTATGTTTGGCGGTAATGGGATGTTGATCTTTAATCCCTTAGCTTCGCCCTCTCCTGTCTCATTGGAGAAACCACTTCCTGGGAAAAGATAACGTCCGTCCTCATGGAAGTCAATATCTAAAACTGAAGGATCGTTGTAAAAACCATACATTACCCCATCGCCATGGTGCGCATCAATATCAATGTACGCAATCCTCTTAATCCCAAATTTTTTCTTGAGAACTGATATGCATACTGCTGGATCATTGAAAATGCAGAATCCCGAAGCTTTGCCTTTATGGGCATGGTGAAGCCCACCACTAAAATTGAATACATGGTCAGCCTTTCCATTAATAATCGCCTCTATTCCGACGAGTGAAGCTCCGACAATCCAACTAGCTATTTCAAAACATCCACTAAAGGCAGGTGTATCTCCAGCATCCAACAATCCATAGCCTAGACGACTATACTCCTTGACTTTATTCACATACTCTGCCGTATGAAATAGAAGAAGTTCTTCAAATTTTGCCAATCTAGGAGTTAAAATATCGACTGAAGAGATAAGCTCATAATTTTTTGCAAGAGCTAACGCAATCTTGAGACGTTCTGGTCTTAGAGGGTGTTTGGTACCCAGATTATACTCACGAAGTTGTTCTCCGATTACTACAGCAGTTTTGCCAGCCACTTTCGTTCTCCTAAAATGGAAGAGGAAATTTGAAGTATGCTAAATTTTTGCAGTGGTCACCAGTCGATAATTATCCGGAAATTCATTCCACGTTTATTTTCTTACCTTTAACGGTTTTGGGCAACTCGACCGATAAGACACCGTTTAAGAATTTTGCTTTGGCTTCGTCAGGATTGACTCTAGTTGGAAGATTTACAACTGTATAGAAAGAACTGAATTTGCAGTCACTATGAGTTCCCCACCGTGCATATTTAACACATCGAGCTAACGGTGCTTCAAGACTTAGATGTTTTTCTTCAACTGTTAGATGTATATCCTCTTTTCGTACTAAGGGAAGATCCATCGTTACAACTATCTTGTCTAACGATTCTGTAACTTGAATTAGAGGTTCAAGTCTTCCAGTCGAGCTATCCCACATTGGTCGACTAGAAATTAATCCTTCAAAAGCCTCATCAATCTCTCTTTCAATGTCATCAAAGGATTTGAACAACTTTTCATACCTCACTTTGCTCTATATCATCCATACATCGCCGGAAGTTCCTGCTCTTGTGTTTTAGCCATTCCTTCAAAAGATTTGGTAGTTCTTTGCATGAGTTCACGTGTTTTTACCCTAATTTCTTCAGCATCTTCAAGGAGCTTTTTGACATCCACTTTTAGATTGAGAAGTTTATTCACTGCATTTATTGCTGATGCCGCAGCTCCGGGATCAGGATATCCTGAATGTGATTGAGCAAGTAAAACTACATTTGTGAGTCCTTTCGATAATGATTCTCTAATGATCATTGCGTGTGGGCCTACCATGAATCCTTCTTCTAATACTTGAATTTCAACTTCTTTTAGACGCTTCTTACCTTTTTCGTTTGTTGCAACTCCGAAAACTTGAGGAATTTGTATTTCCATCCGATTCTGAACTGCGATACCACTAACAGAGACAAGCATCTCAACCTTCTTTTTAACAGCCCAAGCAGTTAAGCTTCTTGAGAGAGGAGCAATAGCTCTAGTGCCAATTGGCGTCTCTGAAGTTAGTACCGTGAGATTTGAGTCACCAAAGAATCTTATCGGAAGCTTTGGTTCACCATCATGGATCACCATAACAGGTGGCAATAGATCTGATTCTATGTGTCCAATTTCATGCAACTTCATTGATTCTACTATCTGGCTTACAGCGATCATACCAGTTAACCCTGTATCGGGCATACCAACAAGACAATGTTTAACGGAATCAAGAGGCTTATTCTCTATGATCCGCATCTCTTCCGACATAATTAAAACCTTAAATTAGATCAATAAATCAGCCTGATTAATCTTTTTGGAATCAACTTATTTCATTTTACGATAATAAGAACAAGTTTAAGTTTTAGTTATTGATGCGATAGTTTGAGATGCAAGTTGGAGCCGCCTTTAGATAACACGAAAAAAACTCTCAAGACAGTACTCATCATAAGTATTCTAGTAAATATCTCATTAGCATCTGTATTTCTTTCAAATCTAGATCGCCCAAAAACCCAATCTGATCAATATGAGACTTTGCTTTTTCAAAATCAGAACCTTACAAAAACAATCAATTCGATGAAACAGGAATTAACCTTACTAGAAAATCAACTATCCTATTACAAATCACAAGCTGATTATTATTCTCGACTTTCGAGAACAAATGGAACAGCCAATTTCGGAATAGCAGGTAGATCCCAGATTAACATAGTAGCAGTTCGCACGGTGAGTGGATCTATGGGCGAGTTGGTGTATGAAGGCATTATCATGACGGTTCATCTGGAACTTAGAGAGGGGGAAGGAAGACTTCTAATCAATACAGAGCCAAAGATAGGAATAGATCTCCAGACAAGTGCAAATACGGCTATTCTTGTTGCGGAAGAATTGACAAATCAATCCCTTAAAAATACAGATGTAATACTAACTGTAATAGCTGATAGCGAAACTGAAATTTTAGATGGCCCTAGCGCTGGAGCAGCGATAACAGTTGCGTTGCTTGCAGCGATAAACGATGAAACAGCAGATCCCAGCATTCTAATGACTGGAACAATAAATCCTGATGGGTCTATTGGAAAAGTAGGTGGTTTAATTGAAAAAGCATTGGCGAGTGCTAGATTTGATGCAAAAATATTTCTAGTACCATATGAACAGAGCGTAGCTGTTGTTTACAAGACGGAGGAAACCCACCCCGCACCAGGACTGACAATAATAACCACAAAACCTGAATTGATCGATATTGAAGATTATATTAGAGATGAAGGTTATGAGCTAGACATTATTGAAGTAAACAACATAGTAGAAGTTTATGATTCAGTAATTCTTGAAAAATAGATTAGTCTAAATGTCATTTTTCCAGAGTTATGTTAACGAATTTATTACCTAACGATCTCAACCAAGATAGAGTAGATTATAGACATCCTTTTTCCAAAAGGATGGTGAACTGCTGAATTTGGTTATAAGCTCTGCTAGCGAATGTGAATTGGTACTTATTGTTATACCTAGTAACTCTAAGAATAAACTCTGCATTGTTTCATAAAAGTTATCAACTTCACAGAAGTGTCTAGATTTCATAATAGACTTTATTGAAGACCATTTTTCAAATAGTTCGTTGTATTTGTAGTAGTCAACAATAACTTCTTTTTCAGGGTTCGTAAGTTCTGCGAAATCATAATATCCAATATCAATCGTAAGATTGAACAATGCCTGAAGTTTTTCAGTTTCCGCACTTTTTTTCTTGGCAGAATTTTTTGATAGCAAATATTTGTATATAAGATTTATTTTGTATCTCGCGGCAACATTTTTTATCCCATAATCTTTCAGTTCGCAATCTATTGAATAATCTATTAAGCCGTTCATAATGTATCCTATAGGTTTGCTTAAGCTGTGAAGACTTACGGCAATCGGTTTAGTTATTTTGAACACTTTTGAGATTTTCAGGTAAAACGGAAATATTTCTCCTTGAGCAAAATATCTGCTTTCTTTTGCATGCCCAAACTCATGACATATTGCATGAGTAATGAGTTTCTCTTCAGAATTGAATTTACTGCAATATTCTTCAATGAAGGCCGGGATTAGTTCGACGGAATCTTTCATGAAGTCACATCTAGCCGGTCCAATAAACAGCCTTTTACTTGTATTTCTGACTGGAACTCTTATTTTGAATATGCTATTTGCCCTTTCTATGGCAGATTCAATAAGAGATCGATCTATCAATCATCTACACTGTTCCAAAAAAATTTATGTTAGAATTCAAATCATGAATACTGGTTTTTAATCAATGCTGCTATGAAAAAAGCGATTCCAGCGGTAAGGATGATAGTCGCCCCGGATGCTAGATCGAAAAGATATGAGGCGAATAGACCTATGATAGCAAATACAGCGCTTAAAATTACAGAATGAAAGAGTATATTCTTTAATTTAGTATTGAAAAGTTCACTTACTGCTGCAGGTATAGTCAATAAAGCTATAACAAGTATCATTCCTACGATTCTGATCAGCATTACAACTGTTAGTGCCGTCAAACACATAATCATTAGATTTAACTTTGTCGAAGGAATTCCAGATATAGATGCATGTTCTTCGTCAAAAGATACTGCTAAGAGTTCTTTGTAAAGAAGGAATATGATTCCAATTATTATGATATCAAGTATCGCCATTAGAATCAGGTCGGAGTTTGGTACTGTTAGAATATTTCCAAATAGATAGCTGAAAAGATCGGGAGCATATCCTGGTGTTAAACCGATAAAAATTATTCCTAATGCCATTCCGACTGCCCATATAATTCCGATGGCAGTGTCTTGGCGTCGTCCACCTTTTTCAGTAATGATACCTATTCCCAAAGCTGATAGAAGAGAAAAAATAAGGGCGCCAATGATTGGGTTAAATCCCAATAGATAGCCTAGACCTATTCCTCCAAAGGAGGAGTGAGCTATTCCTCCACTTATGAAAACCATTCTTTTTACTATTATAAATGAACCTACTACTCCGCAGGCTATGCTTGCCAATAATCCAGCAATCATAGCATTTCTCATAAATTCGTACTGGAAAATTTCTATCATATCTGAGAGACTCTTCAGTGTTCTTTGAGAACTCTATGAGGTAGACCATGTGCAATCAATTCAACAGGACATTTGTAAGTGTCTTCCAGAGCTTCGGGCGTGATCTCTTTTGTTCCTTGATAGTGAAGTCTTCTGTTTAAACAAGCGATCTTGTCTACGTATATTGAAACAGCAGATATGTCATGTGTAACCAAGATTATGGGTGTTGTCTTTTTTAAATCATTAAAGAATTCCCAAAGTTTTGTATCCAGATTCTTATCCACATTTGCTGTTGGTTCATCTAAAAGTAGAAGTTTGGGCTCTGAAGCCAGAGCTCTTGCCATAAAGACTCGCTGTCTTTCACCCCCAGATAGTTTTCCGATTGCAAGATGTTGTAAATGACTCATATTTACTTCTTCAATAACTTTGTTCGCAATTTTCTTATCTTCTGCACTATATCTTCTGAACATTCTTGTTTGGTTTAATCTACCAGTCATTACAACATCCAAGACTGTTGCTGGGAAATCAATATCGAATTGGCTGAGTTGAGGAACATATCCTATAACTGCTCTGTTATTCTCTGGTAAGCCCCCAAACACTTTGACATCTCCTCTGTTTGGTTTGATCAATCCTAGAATAACTTTCAGTAGGGTTGTCTTGCCTCCACCATTAGGTCCAATTATTCCTAGAAAATCATTTTCTTTTACGACTAAATTGATATTTTCCAATACTATTTTTTCGTTATAATATACCCATATGTCTTTCAAATCTACTATAGATTTCATGATTCGTTCAAACTTTTTGATATTTCATCAGACATTCTTTTAAAATTTTCAATGTAATCTTTTGCAAGAGGACTTATCAAGATAACACTTCCATCTATCTCTTCCGCAATAGTCTTAGCAGTCTGAATTTCAAATTCTGGTGAGGCGAATATTATAGTTATATTATTTTCACGTGCTTGATCGATTAAGTTTGCAATGCCTTCAGGTGTTGGTTCTTTGCCTTCTTTCTCAATTGGAATCTGTTCTAGACCGTAATCGTAGGCTAAATAACCCCAAGAATCATGATATACCATAAACTTCTTAGTTTTTAAGCCTGAGAAGGTCTGCATTATTGTTCTATCAAGTTCCTTCAACGATTCTATGTACGCATCTTTATTCTTAGTATAGAATTCTTTGTTATCAGGATCTATCTTTACAAGGCCCTCATAGAGATTTTCCACCATAATTACCGCATTTTTAGGGGAAAGCCAGACATGAGGATCCTTTCCTACATGTTCTCGTTCATGAATTTCATGTTCTCTATATTCATTGTCAGCTACCGTTTCGATTAGTCTGATACCTTTACTGCTATCAATTATTAGCATATTTGGATTTGTTTCTATGATTTTTGACATCCAGACAAGTTCGAAATCAAGTCCTGCACCGACTTTGGCGTACATCTCTGCTTCGGTAACTTCTTTCATCTGACTTGGACGTGGCTCATAGGTATGTGGACTTGCTCCAGGAGGCACCATAGTTGTAATTGACACTTTATCTGCAGCAATTTTCTCAATGAACTCCTCTTGAGGAAGAATTGTTACAATAACTCTAGGTTTTTCAACATAATCTAAGTCTGAAGATTGGTAGAGAGAGATTAATCCAATAGTTATGATGGCTATTATTGTAACTATAATCGCGATATAGTTTATTCTATTCATATTCATAATCTTCTAGAAAGTATTTGATAATTAATTGCAGCACAAACTTACCTCATTGAGTTACGTATTATTGTTGCAATTATATGATATCCAGCTTTCATAGTTCCTGTTACAGTTCCTGATATCTTTGATTTCCCAATCCTTTTTCTGTAACTAACTTCAACCTCTGTTATCCGCATTTTTCTACGAAGAGCCTTTACCATCATTTCTACTGTCCAACCATAGGTAGGCGACTTCATTTTCAGACTTTTGAGATTGTCCCATTTGATAGCTCTGAAAGGCCCTAGATCCTCAAATGACCGTCCGTATAGGATATTGATAAGATTTAACGCAAACCAATTTCCAAACTTGGCATGAAATGGCATAGACTCTTTCTCCATTTTTGAAGAGGAACGATAACCTATGATAAGATCGGCTTCGTCTTTTAAAATTGGCATGAGGATTTTGTCGATCTCTTTTGGATCACTGCTGTAATCTCCATCAATGAAAACAACTATTTCAGGTGGTAACTTGTCAAGAAAAGAGATCCCTGCCAAACAAGCGTTTCCGTATCCTCTTCTTGACTCTAATATTACTGTCGCACCATGACTCTTGGCCATTTCAGAAGTGTTATCGGTACTACCATTATCCACAACAATTACTTGATCTACCAACTCGGTTGGGATATCATCAATCACTTTACCTATTGCTGAAGATTCGTTTAACGCTGGAATAATCAAGCATACCTTTGGTCTCAGTATATTTTCAGGATGCATGTTTTACAACGACAGATGTAGCTAAGGATAATGATGATAATATTACTTTTGATTGAAGGATATTTATAATATGAAAAAAACATTCGAATATTATTAACTTATGATAAAAAATAGCTAACAGTGATGAGAAACTATGAATAAAAGTTGTGTGATATTATTCACTAAAGCTCCAATTCCAAGCTTGGTCAAAACAAGACTTGTCGATAAATCATCTTTGAATATTGACCAGGTCACAGAGCTATATGAAGCATTTTTGATGGATGTCGTTGAGACTGCAGATCGCTATGTTACGGAGAATAATTTCGACCTTATGATTTCATATACTCCACAAAGAGGATTGAATAAGATAAAAGATTTGATTCAGCGTCTAAAAAGATCCATCAATGTGTCTCATTTTAAACTTCAAGAAGGAGATACTTTCGAACAGAGAATGAATAGTGCATTCTCTAAGGCATTTGATGCTGGGTATCAAATGTGTGTAGCTATAGGAGGTGACATACCTACTCTGAAATATGAGCATCTGAAAGGTGCCTTTGAACTTCTTCAAGATCAAAAATACTCAAATGAAAAAGTCATAGTTATCGGACCTGGAATTGATGGTGGAGTATATTTGATTGGGTTACATAAGAATACAGACTTCAATTTCAAAGGTATATTTCAAAAAAAAGGTGAAATAGACATATCACTTTCAGAAATTACAAATAGAGCTAGTTTAATGTCTATTAGACTACTTGAAACCGAAATTCACTATGATGTTGATGTTCCAAGAGACATGAACAAGTTGAAAATGGAACTATATAAAAATCCTGAATTAGCTCCCAACACTCGCAATAAACTTAGAGAATTCAATATAATATGAATTCCTTGAATTTATTAAAAAGTCGTATAGCACAAGCTAAAAATCAAATTGTTACATATTTTTCAATAGGAAGTTTTCCGCGAATAAGTTTAATCCACCCTTTCTTGAGAGCGATTCGTAAGAGATCAAGTTTCGATGAACTCAGTAAATCAAAAGCTCCAAACGGCGATTCGCCCCTGTAGTTACGTTGTCTACGCCAGTAATATTCACCCTTCACATCTGAGTAGACGTCATATAGATCACCATCACGTGTGAGGTAAGTTACTATCAGATCTGCTCCGAGACCTGTAGACATTTTCTCCACCAAACTTTCAATAAAAAAAATTATCGTAAGTCAATTATTACTCAGCTAAGGTTCTTAGTATAATAGTCACTGACCAGAACAGTAACCAGATTCCTGAAACAGCCCAAGCTAAAACTATCAAATTTATACACCCCACATAAGTGTCAAACTTTAGACTTTTCTATGTAGGGGCGGTGGCGAGGCAGGTGAGTTGTTCACTCTCCTGCCTCGGAGGCATGCTGGGGTCTATTTTGGGAGTGGTTTGCGAGTTTGAGTGTTCATATTCTTGGGTTTTCGCAAATCCGTTAGTTTCAAGAGTTTGACGCATCTTAACTATTGCACTACATATTGCGGCTTCACTTTTTGCACCAGCACATACGACTTTTCCAGTTGTAAAAAGTAGTAGCGTAACCTTTGGTTCATCCATCATATAGATGAGACCTGGAAAGTTTTCTGGCTCATATATTGTTCTTGTAAGTTTTGTTGCGATGTCTTCTAGATCTATTCTTGTTCTTAGATCTGCACATGCTACCATATTCTGTATTTCAATCTTGGGTTCATTCAAAATGACTGTTCCTGTTGATTGTAGTTCTTTTACACCATTGAGTATTGCTTTCTTTGCTTGTCTTATAGATCTGGTGCCCATTGAGATTATCTTGCCAGAATTAAACATTAGAAGCATACTTTTTGGTTTTTTCAAGTTATAAAATAGACCTGGAAATCTTTGGGGGTTGTATCTTGCTCCTGGAATTGTTCCTGATATCTGGTTGAGATCTAGATTCTGTTGAAGTTTACCTGAAGCCACCACATTTTCTACTTTCACTGCATAATGATCTCTAGTTAAATCGGTACCATTAACAATTTGGCTTGCAATCATTCCAAATCACTTCAAATTAAAGACTCACTGATGCTTTCACAAACTTCGCTAGTCCGCTATTGCATTGTGGGCATGAAGCGCGTAGCATTTTTCTTCCATTTATTGAGCTTTCGTCAATTTTCTTATTGTCAACATCCACTTTTTTTCTGCATTTCAGACAGAACATTTCCATCTATTCTTCACCTTTGTTTTCCATTCCTCGTCTAATGTAGTTGTGTAACACATATTTAAAAGTATGTATGAAGCACATAACTACAGTTCATACGCATGTCGTGATTAAAGGAAAAAACAATAGGCTAAGAAAAATCAACATAGGCCATGTCTTATAGATCAAGAACTTCCATGTCAGCGCGTGCATGTTCAGTCTCTATTGAAAATTGCCTAAAACCTGAGCGCCACCTATAATATTGTTCAATTCTACAATATCTCAATCTTAAGAAATATGTTTACAATCTAATGCCAAAGACATAATGGTTGAGACATTTTGAGAATCCAGATGATCAACACTTTTTATCCTCCATGGAGGGGGGGTGCTGAAACTTATGTTAAAAACCTAGCTGAAAATTTGGCTAGAATGGGACACGAAGTCCAAGTGGTAGCAGCTCATCAACCGCTGAGGCCTGGAGGATGTTTCCAAGATGGAGTGGTAGTAAAGCGTTTAAAATCGGCAGGTATGTTTTATGGTGTTCCCATAATCCCTGAGTTACTGCAATATTTAGTGTCGATCGATTCTGATCTAATTCACGTCAATTTCCCTAATCCCTTTAATGCTGCTATAGGAGCACTTGCGTCAATAATAAAAAAAATTCCCGCTGTTTTAACTTGGCATAATGATCTTCCTTCAGTAACAAAATTAGCGGGCTCAATAGTTCGAATTCATGATGATTTAGCCGCACCAATTTATTTGAAACATTACGACTCCATTATCACTACTTCAAACATTTATCACAAGAAATCTAAAATGCTTCGTAAATTCCAAAACAAGACTAGAACTATATTCAACGGTGTAGACTGTAAACGCTTCAATCCTGATATTTATTCTGAAGATATTAAAATTGATTTAGAAATGAAAGATTCCAAGGTCATTCTCTTCGTTGCCGCTTTGACTAAATGGCATCGCTATAAAGGATTGGACATTCTAATAGAAGCTTTCAGACTCATTCGTGATATGGATATCAAACTATTGGTAGTCGGTGGAGGGGGCCTCAAATCAGAATATGAAGCTTATGCTAGAAGCGTAAACTTAACAGACAAAGTAGTATTCGTCGGTGAAGTATCCGACGATCTTCTGCCAAAATATTATTCAATTGCAGATATGCTTGTTTTACCAAGTAAAGATAGATCTGAAGGTTTTGGTCTTACCATATTGGAAGCAAACGCTTCAGGTAAACCAGTAATAGGATCTAACATCGGAGGGATCCCAGGGATACTTACCGATAACGATAACGGCATACTAGTCCCTCCAAACAATCCAACTCTTCTTGCAGATGCCATATGTAGACTTTCTAATGATGATAAATTACGAGAGCGATTGGGTGAAAGAGGAAGACAAATAGCAATAATGCATGACTGGAGCAGAGTAGCTGCTGAGACTGAAAAAATCTACTTTGAACTACTAAACTGAAGTTTATAAAAACTTCTTATTCGTTGAGACAGGCGATTTATTTACACTTCACCGATAAGTATTACGGCAAATACCCCTAGAGCAATTCCGAATATAACTCTGAATGAAAAAGTTTCCTTGAAGAAGACATTACTTGCAATAGCGGTACCCACTACTAATAGTGCAGTCAATAATGCCGTCAATTTACCTACACCCGTTACCGAAAGAGGTATTCCTATCATCAGACGAGAAACGAACAGCATAACCAATCCGAAGAATATTGCTGGAGTAAACAGATAATTCATAACGAAAATATCATTCCGTAAGGTGACCCCAGCATATGCCACCATAATGAAACCTATAATCATTATGGCCAAATAAAACATGGATTTACTTGTCAGATTAATTTCAGCCATCCTATCGAAAGTAATTGTCCCCAGCATACCAGTTCCATACTTGTATAGGAGATATCCAGCAATTCCGGTAACAGTTATTACGAAAAGCGACAATACGAAAAGCTCTCTCGACATAACCATTATTGCACAACCTAAACAGTTTGATTAAGAACACTTACTTAATATTTGCGCGATCAATATTCAATCATTATACCTGAAAATGCGCGTCGTTACTCTAGGCAACCCAAACATCAAGCAAGAATTGATACCAAATTAGGAGCGAGCCAAGTAGAAAGAAAACCATAGCAACTCCCAGAGCCAATAAACTCTTTATTCTAACAACCAGCCATATGGGAAAGATAAAAGCAAAGAATCGTGGAAGAGATACAAAGTTTCCAAAATAGAGCAGAGAAAGGAACAGAATCAGACTGTATACTCCTAGTTTTGAGTCCACCTTGAAAACACAAAATACAATGTAAGCAAGAAAGAAAACTAAGGCCACAACTAGATAGTTGAATTCCTGGAATTTCCATACATTGAAATTCAAGAGCGGTTCAATGAAATTCTGGAACCATCCAAACTGTACTCCAAGACGCATCCAATATTCTTGTTGCTTTGAAAAAACCAATGCATCTCCAGTTCGGAGATAGAGGTAATATAACCAGCCAAAGAGAGTCCCGAGTGGGATAGCGAGAACAGAAAGATCTTTAAACTTCTTTTTTGAGACCATGCTTATTGCAACAGGAATTATAATTACTATTCCGTATGTTTTCGTTAAAGTTGCTACTGCAGCTGCCAATGATGATGAGATAAACCTGTCTTTGAGATTAAGATACCAAGCAGCGAGAGTGAAGAATAAAAATAGCGATTCTGTGTAAGATATTGTGGTAAAGAGAAATACGTATGGAAAAGCTGCGAAAAATAGAGTTGATAAAGCTGCTTCAGCTTTTGACATATACTGTTCTGCAACCGCTTGAAATAATGGAATTGAAGCGAAACCAAAAAAAACTGAAATGATGAAAGCCGCTAGCCACATATCACCCACTGCTACACCAACAATTTTGCATAAAACAGGATATGCTGGGAAGAATACATACAATGGATATTGATACCAAACATGAGTCAAGGCGACATAATGTCCGGTATCTTGTGCACTGAATAAGTAAAGCCAACTTTCCGCAGGTCCACTATCAATCCAATAGTCCATCCAAGGTGTGTAGAAGCTTCCTAAAATGCTGAGCCGTTGATATATGAAAAATGAGCTTATCACTTTTAGCAGGATGATTATGAAAACTGGTAACAAATAACGTATCTTCGTTTGAAGAATCTTATCACTTATCTGGGTTAACATATTCTTAAGCAAGTTCTCTTGATCAGCAAATAAGAGTTAGCCTTACTTGTCTAATATGAGGGGCACATAGGTATTTAGACAAATCACATTTCTGATTATAATTAAATGTAAATTAAGGCCCATACGATACAGGCAATTCCCATAACAATAGAGATTATTGATATGCTGAATAATCTCCCTATCATATTAGCGATATCTTCTGTAAATTTAAAGAAAAGATAAGTAAGCAATGTTACAGTCAAAAAGACAAGGAATAATACTATAGGGCCCCCATAGCCGATTATCAAGTTAAAATAATAGGCTACTACTAGTCCTGAAACTAAACCTAGTAGAGCTGCCCAATGGATTTTCCGGATCGGCTTTGATAATAATCCTGCTCCACAAATTAATAAGATTATGAAAGTAGGAATATTCAGCATACCTTTTGTAATTCCTATGATTGACAGAGTTATTGCCCATAATCCTAGCAGAAACCCTGCTGCTAAAGTAATTATTTCTATTAACTTGTATTTTCCAGTGATGCCTTGAATAATTAGTGTGGCTCCAATTAATATCAGAGTTGGTTGGAACCATGTGGATAAATGTTCGAGCATCATTTCCTAGGTTTAGGTGCAGCTTTGTCTATTTTGGCTTCTTGATCGGTTATAGTCGGATTAATCTTTTCTTTCAATTCTGGTGCTAATTTTATGTTAGGTTCGTCTTTTCTTGTTACCATAAAGCTTGGGATTGAAACAAAACTTTTCCCAACTTGTATATGACCGTGGGATATCAGCTGTCTTGCTTGATGAATTGTTTTCGCCAGTCCTTTTCTGAAAGTTAAAGTCTGAAGCCGTCTTTCCAGAATGTCTTTGATGTCAAGGTCCAGTACGTCATCTATATTCGCATTTTCAGACAGGATCCCCTGACGGCTGAGGCTTTGTAAGAATTCAGTTTCTAATTTAACTCGTTCGGATTCTTCTTTTCCAAGCAGAGACCTAGCTATACCTCTAATTCTTGATAAGGCAGTTCTAGCTTTCAATAGTTCTCTTTTATTTCTGAGCCCATATTCTCCTATCAGCTGTAGTTCAGCCGCTATTTGTTCTTGTCCCCAAGGGTTTCTTGGCGAATCATATTTTTTCTTCTGCTTTTTTGGATCCCCCATAACGCCCCTTCCTGTTTAGATCATTCTGCTTTCTTCTTGGCTGCGGCTATCAGGAGTTTTTTCTTTACTCCCACAGATCTTCCTGTTCTTCCTGTGCATTTTGTTCTTTGACCTCTGACTTTGAGACCTAATGAGTGTCTGACTCCTTTCCAGCTTTTTATGTTTTTCATAAAGTCGATGTCGTTCTTTATTCTGAGTGTAAGATCCGCAGTTATTAGATGAATGTCTCTTCCTGATTCTACATCTTTTCTTCGGTTTACTAGTCTCGATGGAATTGAATATTTCGAAAAGTCTGAGATCATATCATCTATTTTTGATATTTCTGCATCTGTTAGATTTCCTAATCTTCCATCTGCCTTCAGGTCTAAAATTTTTACTATTGCATTTGCCATGCTTACTCCGACGCCTTTTATTTTCGTCAGACCATAGGTCACCTTTTTTGAGCCTTCTAGGTCCGTTCCTTTGATTCTGATTATATGTTTGAATTCTTTTGACATTGATTCTTTGCTCCAGCCGAGTCTTCTTATGAGAGATTGATCTCTAAGTTAAGCCTTTCTTTAAAGCTTAGTCAAATAAACTTTTTATTAATATTAAAAAATCGAGATTTTAGTGTAGATAACTATAGCTCACGCTTGTTTCTTTTAAAATAAAAAAGGGAAAAGGGGGTAAAGCGCTGTATTGCTTTACCTTATTGGTATTATTGTCTGTTTTCTTCGTAGTAGGTACAACGACGCTGCCAGTGCTGATACTAAAGCTAGTAGCCCTGCTGCTGGGAACTCAGGTATCGGTATACCAGACTCCTCAAGATAGAAGTCTTGACCGTCCGTTGAGCCACCCCATGTAGCAACTACTGTCCTTGAAGCACTAACATATCCTGGACCGTCTGCAGATAGCGTGTATGTTTCTGGTTGTACGTATGTGAAGTAGTAGCCGTCCACTGGACCCCATGCTTTTACTGATGCTGCTGCACCTTGAGCTGTAACAGTCTGCCAGGAACCTGCTCGGAAGTCTCCCATATAGTTTCTTGTATATGAGAATCCGCTGATTCTTGCCATTCTGTCCATCTCGAAGATGACTGTGGTTATACCCTTGCATGTTGGTGTTGCTGTGACTGTGGATAACTGGATGTATCCTATCTCGTTCTCCTCGGTCACAACTATTGTGTAGGTCTTACCCCACATTATACCATAGTTCTCGTGGTCGCCTGTTGGTCCTCTGCCAAGGCAGAAGATTGTCTTAGGTCCACCATCGTTGTATCCTTGATATTGCCAGTAGTTGAATCCGTTGTATACACCTCTAGTACCAAAGCCTGGTCCGTATGGTCGTCCCCAGTTAGGTCCATTCTGTGGTGTAGTGAATGGTCCGAATCCTTGAAGCTGGAACACCCATGTCTGCACGCCTGCTGGCTGTGCTGGGTTAAGTGCTCCTGCCCATGGAGCTTGGCTGTAGGTGTTGATTGTTGCTTGTGGTACAGCAGTTATGTTTGCTGCTGCAAGTGTACCGTTCTCATCGAATGCTTCGACTCTAAAGTAGTAGCTGTAGTAGTCTTTTGGTAGTGGTGCAGGTAGTAGTTCTGTCTTAAAGTCGACAACAACACGGATCTCTGGTCCTTTAAGCAGGTAGACAGGGTTGTCTCCTGTTGATGTACCCTTCTGAGCCCAGATTTCTGGGAACATAAGTTGTACATAGCCTGGAGTCCTGATTGTTATCGTATAGATGTCTGTTGGAAGTCCGTGTGGTTTGACTCCTCCACCGTAGTAAAGGTAGTCAACAAGTCCCCATGTTCCTCCTGCAGCTGCAATCTGTACGCTATCAGTCGTTGGGTCTTGATATGCCCAGTTACGAATCGCATAGTCCGGTGTGAAGATCGATCCTGCTGATGAACAGAGGTCGACCATTATTGTTTCTCCTGGATGTGCCCAGTTGATTGGCTGTGTTGGGTCTTGACAGTCACGGCTGAAAACGGTTACTTCAATTCTTGCTCCCTCAACCATGTGGAAGCTTAGTGAACCGTTTGTGCAGTACTGGACTGTGTGTTGTGGGAATTCTTGTTGCATGTAGGAGTTGAAGTAGGATTTTATTGTGTATGTTCCTTCAGGCATTCCGTGGACGCGACCTTCGTTAGCCCATGCATTGGCATCACCAATTAACTGCAATGAGGTAAAGGATGGACCGCATGTTTGGTATGTGTTGTCTGTTGAGTTCCAAGCCTGCATGACGCCGTTAGCGTCAATTGCCTCAAGTACTAGATGTCCGAATTGTCCTGGTGGGACTGCTGCTGATGGTAGTTCCTGTGCGTGGAAGTGGACTGTTGCGTTTATGACTCCACCCTTGAAGATGTCCATTTCAATGTATGCTGTTCCTGGGAACTCTACTGCTGGAAAGTCTACAACGTATTCTCTGGTCTGGACGTATCCGAAGACCCAGGTTCTTACTCTGTAGCTTCCAGGAATGATTCCCGAGGTGAAATCGGCAAGGAATGTTGGAACGTGACCGTCCCATCCTGTCTCGATTCCGCTGTAGCATGATGGATCACCCCAGAATGTTCCAAAGGTTCTTGCGTCTTGGGCTAGGTCGAAGGTATAGTCTTGCCATGCAACGGCTGAACCGTTCTGGTCGACTAGTTCCTGCCATGCCCATCCGAAGCGACCGTCGTTAATTGGTTCTCTGAGTGTACCTGGACCGCCTGGCATCAACCATGCTGCTAAGTCTGCAGGCTGTAATGCTGCTGATGGTGGTGGTGTTAGTGAACTCATTAGTTCTGCCCAGAGGTTCTTGAACTGTACTGTAGTTGCTCCCTCAGTAGCCCAATAGTATACTCCGTCAGCTGCAACAGGTAATCCGCCGGTGCCACCAGGAGATGTTCCTCTGACATCAGCTCCACCTGGAACAACTGGTAGAATCACGTTGCTCTGTGGGAAGCCGTCTAATGTAACGTATTCTGGGAAGTCAACTGGACCTGTTGGACATTTACTGTAGATTTTGGTTTGGAGTTTCGCGCTTGGACAGACATAGATGTCTATACCGTTTAATGATTGGCCACGCTTTATTGTTATCTGGGTTGCCAAAGTTCTTGGAACAAACCCAGCAGCGTAGGCTGTCAATGTATAGACTCCAGAAGCTACACCTTCTACTTCATAGAAGCCATGGCTTCCAAGAGCTCTGTCCTTCCAGTTATCGCCTTGTCCCGGCAGTTCACCGAGGAACCATCCGACAGCACAGACAGGTCTCCCTGTAGGCTCGTTGGTTATCGGGTCGAGAGCCGTTCCTTCAGCGACAACTTTACCGGATGTATCAACTCCTTCACCATAGAACTGGCCATAGTAGTACTGACTGTGTCCACAATACCTTACGGTACCAGAGATGTATCCTGGATCAATCTCGCCTTTCACGAGTATGACTGGATAGTTCTCAGGTGGGAAGGTATCGAATACCTCCCAGTAACCGTTTAGGTAGCCTGACCACGGATCATTAACGTATGGAGCATCTCCACAATTGTCAGGTGCTCCATCACCAGGGTTGTTGTCAACGTCTGGCCATGTTGAGTCTGTTCCTTGCCAGACATCAGGCCATCCGCCTAGATCGCCCCAGATGGTGTTTTGTTGTGCAGCTGCATCAGCGTTTGGTGGTTGTAGGATATTCATGCTTGCGAATGGTTGGAATGATCCTGTGTAGAAGGTCTTGAAGAAGTATTTACCGGCGCAGGTTGGAGCCTTCATATCGTGTATCTTGACTCTATAGCATCCGGCAAGGTCCCTCTCTTCTGGGTTGCTGTTGTCTGGTCTGAGTTGTCTGTCAAGCCAGGGATCCATGTTCGGAGGATACAAGAATCCTCCACTACCCTGGTAGACACCATCTCTTGTGTATTTGTCATCGAAGTCAGGATTGAGAGCAAGTATTTGATTGAGCTCGTTATCATTGTGTCTTGCTGGGTGTAGGACTGGATCAGCCATTATTCGAACGAACCACCAGTTGGGTGCAACTGGGTGGCGTGGACCGAACTTTCCAGTCTGGATCATTTGATGATCGTTTGTTATTGTTGTCTCGATGTTTGATGTGTCACCAAAGCCTTGGTTTGTAGTTACAACGTCACCCCATCCTGCATTCCAATCTACAGGTGGCTCGAATTCTGGTGGGATAGCGATGTAAATGGATCTCTCAAGTTCAAGGAGACTGAACGGTCGGCCCGAAAGCCAGTTGTCCAAGTTTCCTCTCCATGAGATGTTGATTGGTCCTTCTTGTGTGAGTGGTAGAAGTTGACCTGATTGTTCATCGTTTACATAGTCTGAGACACAGATGTAGAAGAATAGGTCACCCACAGTATCGGTGAGAACAGCTCCGTCTGGAGAGTAGTAGTTGTTTTGATCGCTAGGTGGAACATATAGGGTTCCAGGTCTAACGAATGCTATGTGACCGGCAACATGTCCATTGGCTGCGGCATCTGCCCCACCCAAATGGTATTGTACTCCTAAATTGTTGCCAGCGCCACTAGTTACATCTACTGGCAGTCCGCCAGCATTTACCTCTCCAATGCTTCCTGTGAGCTGGTCACCCAATGTATAGTGGGCTGAAACTTGACTTACAGTAGCTATTGCAGATAGTACGAAAATAGTTACGCATAGCGTCGCTAGTATTCGTTTATTCAATTTTTAATTTTTCTCCCATTTCTTTTTAGCCGCATAAGCGCGACTTGAATTCTTCGTTCGTATGGAAGTACTATTTAAGGGATGTAATAGACTTCGATATTTATAAATAAACAAAAATATTACATTGTAATTTATATAGCCATATATGGGAATCCTGAAATGTCCACTGAACAAGAGAAAGAATACTATAGGAAATATATGAAGCAATACTACGGGAACCATAAAGATTATTGGAGAAACTATTATCTCCAGAGTAAAAAGGGGTCCGAAAAAAAGAGCAGAAGCTCATATCGTAACCGTAGATTTTACTTAGCGAAAATTTCGGCGGCATGGTACCGCCCCCAAAAAAAGAAAAGCCGTATTGGCCGCCTTATTGGAAGATTTGGTCGAACCTCATCCTCACATGTCAAATCGAATAGATTGAAAACTTCAAGTTCAAATATGAATAGAGATAATGTGGAATCAGTAAAGCAACTCCGGAACATACTTTTAGGAATTCTCAGAAGGGAAAAATTTCTTAATATAAAATTCTTAGAAAACAAATTTGAAAAAATTCCAAGCAAAAACCTCTCAAAATTCCAAGCCCTCGCTGAAAAGAATAATGAAAAATGCATGATAGAATTTGTAACGTCACCATTCAAAGTTTTCACAGAGAAAAGGAAAGAACATCTTTATACATTCTTAGATTTCTTCGACGCAAGATTTTTCTTATGTTTTATCAAGCCAGACCTGTCAAAGTACTGTATATTAGAAGTTGAACGGAATAATATCAAATCAGTCACTTTGGGGCTTAAAGCGATAGATGCCATGAACCCTATTCCTGAGTTCACCTGACAGACAGATATTATAGGCCACGTTGGGTAATTGTGAAGATTACATTAATTAAAAAGTTGAACATTCTCCATCTAAGAAATACATAAGCGTGCGAAATTTTTCATCACTTATCTACCATTATAAGATTGCTTAGAATTAACGGGTTGTTATTGCATCAGTGACATATTGAGACTGGAGATCTTCCATACATTTCCAATCTTAACTAGTTTAAAACTCTCGGTCGCGAATCGCTCATTGGTTGCAACCTTGCATTTGACCTCTGCTTTTAATCCTTCTATCGATATAGAAACATCTACTAGTTCTAGGTCTGTTGGTCCTTCTTCTAATTCGAACCTAGAACCGTAATAGTTGCGAATTTGACTTTTTCCTGAAAAACTATAAGTATTGAATTGTGTAACTACCAATTCGGCATCATCAACAAAGAGCTCTACTAATTGATTCAGTGTTTCCGATTTCACTAATTCGTGATATTCGAATATCAATTGGTCAATCATTTCACTATCACTCATTGTGTTCGTCGTTGTTGAAGTTGAAATGCTTGTTGTGGCGGAAGATGTTGGGGTTGGTGTAGTTGGTGAAATTTCAGGTGGAATTTCTGTTTTGGTTCCTGAATAGATCACACTTACAACTGTCAATATTAGAATGATAGCTCCTAGTGCAATCCATTTTTTAGACATGAACATCTTTAACAACCTAGTGTGAGGTTATTTCTTCTAAGGATTGGCAAGGGTCCTTAAATTGATTATGATGCATAATTTTGATGGATTCTTTTAATCCTGCTTCCATGAGCAGATTCCTGCATTGTTCTACTGATAGTCCTCGTCCTTCAGAGCTAGAGGTATCATGGCATTTATCTCTTGGGTTAGGTCCTGTCTCTGCCCAGATGAGGTTGGCTCCGGCAAGAAGTGATGGAAGGTTAGGTTCATGGGTACAATTCCATATAACAGAATTTAGCATAACGATCCTTGTTATTGCAACTATCTTTGCAAGTTGTACAAAGTTTATCTCTCCTTTGTCACATAGCTTGGTTGTCGGAGTTGGAGTTCGCCTCATGGCACCACTAAATTCGACGCCAAGTGTTTTACCTAAAAACATGAGATCTATTATTTCATCTGCATTATGTTCTGGACCGATTGGCTCAACACAGAAATATATTTTTAGACCAGCTCTCTTCGCATTTTCGATAGTGGATATTCTAGTCTTTGGATCGATCTTAGTGTCTTTACCTTCTCTTAATCTTACGGCGTGATATATAGCTGTGAAACCAACATCTCGAAGTTCTTGAGCTTCAGTCGATCCAAAATCATCTATATTGGCGACAAGTGATATTTTTGAGGATAAGGTTTTTTTTACCTCTTTTCCCAAATTTATGAAATTACTAAAGTCAAAACTGGCTGTCGTCATAAGATATAACGCATCAGCCCCAGCTCTTTCAAAATTTTTTGCTCTTATTAGAATTTCTTCTTTACTGAGTTCAATCTTTTCGTCGGGTATTCCGCCGAAGATACAGAATCCACATTTTCTTGGACATGCTGTATAATCGAGGCCTATTTGAGCGTGAATTTGGCCTATACCATTTGATCTTTCTCTGGTCAATTTATTAGCTGTGTAAAATAATTCGTACATCTCTGGAGAAAATTCATGAATTTCCATAAGCTGGAGACATTCTTTCCTAGATATCTCGTTTCCTTTTAAAGTACTTTGAAGTATGTCATGAATATTGTTAGACATATTTGATGGCCTATCTTATTCACTCAGTCAATTCATATTAAAATAGAACATATTTGGTTTTAAATTGATTAACTTGCGGTTCTTTTAATCTGGTGAGTTTGATTAAAATTTGTTTCTTTTGATTTTGATCGAATCTTGGCGCCGGGAGTGGGATTTGAACCCACGAGGCCCGTAAGGACCACAGGCTTTCAAGCCCTTTTCCAGGCATGGGCTTCTTCACGAAACTGCCCCGTACCAGGCTCGGGAATCCCGGCAAAAATCAATCTTGATTTATTATTTTGGTTTAAAGATGTTATTATCCCTTGGAATCTTCGTATTCTAATTTGACGTAGCCTATTTTTTTTGGTAGTCCGATTGTTTACTTTTCCATTCTCTAGGATATGTTCCAGTTTTCATTATGACTCTTTTTATCTTAGCTGCTATACCTTTCTCAACATCTAGAATAGCATCAGTTGAGAGTTTGGATTCAGCGAGTGCAATGACTTCTCCTTTTAAAGTGAATATCGCTACTGGATTTTCAGGTTCTATGCCAGTCTCGATTTTGGATATTCCGGGAACAGCTAGTAATGCACCATGACATATTGCATCAACGGCGGAGTCTCGAATATAGATCTTTGGGATACATTTGAAAGCTTCTTCAACAGGTTGTATGATCGTCCTTAGTTGTTCTTCGCTATCTTCCTCTTTATAGATTCTGTTGGCTTCTTGAAGTTCGTTTATTGTGTAGTTATTCTCTTCTTCTGTGAAGGGCCCTGCTCTTGTTCTTCTTAATTCTCTCATGTGAGCTCCACTCCCCAGAGCGTCACCTATATCTGAACATAATTTTCTGATGTAGGTTCCTGCCTGACAAGATACTCTAAAAAGAACTCTCCGATTATCGATCTCCAGCAATTTTACGTCGTAGATCACTCTCTTTCGAAGTTCTCTTTTAACTGAAGCTCTGATAGGGGGTTTCTGATAGATCTCGCCTACGAATTCATTGAGTTTAGCTTTTACCTCATCCTCTGGAATATCACTATGAAGTTGCATTAAGCAGATGTATTCCTTTCCTGAGTAGAGGAATGTCTGAACAGCTTTGGTCGCATCCTCTATCGCTATTGGGAGTACACCAGTTACCATGGGATTTCCCCGGCTTCTCAGCCTCTAGGGTGCCGCCATGACCTACATGTGATACTCCAAGAATTCTCTTTACCCATGATGCTACTTCATGACTGGACGGATTGGGTGGTTTATCAAGGTTAATCATACCAAGTCGAATTTGTTCATCGATTGTCCGTTCTTCAGGATTCTTTCCAAATCGGGTATCAGTATCGACTTCAGCAATTATTTTCAGGTCTCTTTTAACTTTCCAAAATGGAATCTGATCTTTCATTAAATTCACCTCTTGCTAGGAAGAATTAGCGGTGAGATATTGAGTTTTTTAATATCAAAAAGTCTTTAGGAGCTCTTTCGTTTCTTCTCAGCCGGGGCCTTTTTTGGTGTAGATTTGCCTTTTGTTAGAACCTGTTCTATCTCTTTATCGGATGCTCCTTTCTTGACGTCAATTTTCTCTTCAGTTGGACTTAGATGTTTGAGGTTTACTCTTCTTCTTTTTACTCCTGTAATTTGTGGTGGGCCCGTGACGAGTACGAAGTTTTTATCCATCAAGTCTACGATGATACAACGTTTTCCTTTTTCTCTACCAGTAGTTTTGATATAGAGAGAGCCTATTTCTATTGATGACATTCATTTCTTCCTCTTTGTGATCTCTTTGATGTAGTCTCCTACGATCTTTTTAATGATTTTTTTCATTTCCTCGAAGGGGTATAGATTGGTGTCTACAATTAAATCATATATTGATGGATCTGAGACATCTATTCCGTAATATCTTTTATATCGTTCTTTCTCGATTTGTTCTCTATAAAGGGTTCTCTTTTCTGCTTCCTCTAAACTTATACGATCTCTCTGTGCTATTCTTTTTAATCGTACTTCTTTTGGGGCTATCAGGAGTATCTTGAGAATTGTTTTGTCTCCTGCCATCCAGGCAGCTAATTGCCCATCGAGGATGATATTTCCTTTATTTGCTTCCTGTTTTATTCTTTGATCAATCGTGTTATCTATTTCCGGATTATTATCGGTTAATTTATTCATCTCATTTAGGGTTATTTTTTTTTCTTTAGCAACTGCTCTAAAGAGTTCCCCTGCAGAGATTTGTCTTAGTTCCAAATCTTCAGCTAATAATTTGGCGTAAGTAGATTTTCCTGTCCCGTGCAGTCCACCCACTGTTATTACTAAGTTCATTGACGTCGTTAATTCTCCTGAGTGAAAGACTATTTCATGAAATTAGATTCCGTTATCCCATTTCGGGATTAACGCCCAGTATTCTTGAGAGTGGAAGGCTTGAGGCGAAAGAGCATAGGATATACCAGGTGATGTATGGAAGCTCGTAACCTAACAGTATGGGAAATGTAAATGGAGACAAGGCAACTACCTTATTTGCGAAGAAGCTGTTTAATATGTAGAATATTATCCAAAACGGGCCAAGATATATGAAGCTCACCTTCATTCTGTCCCACATTGCTTTGCTTTGAAGCTGCATTATTGGTTTCTGCCTCTTCATCACTTTGGCAAGCAATTGTTTGTCACCACTTTTTTTAGCTTTATCCATCTCTTTTCTCCATGCATTTACTTCACCCATAACTGACTTCATTTTTTCTACATCTACTAGTACACGATTTGCAAGGTTAGTCGTAAGTGATAGAGTTAAAGCGACACCCATTATGAATAATGTCGAGTAAGGTCGCTCACCATAACCTTCCAACATCATCATAATCCAAGACCACAATTGATCAAACAATTTCTAAATTACCTCCTTAATCATATCGAGTATCTGTTTAACTGCCTTATCAGGTGACCCTTCTTCATTTTTAATTATTGATACCGGAGCCCCTGTCATTATAGCACATGCAGCCGCGGTTTTTCTACCCCATTCTAGATCAAAGTTTATATCCTGAAACGTTTGAGTGTCTCTTTTTCTACTCTGATCTTTTTCTCTTCTTTTCGTTATGTCTTCTGGATTTGCTTCTATTAACACTAACATTGATGGATCCAACTCTTTAATCACATATTCGGGTAAACCTGGAAAGGCACCGACCGATGTTCTAATGAACATATGGGTATCAACAACCAGTACATAATCATTTTTCATCTTGGATATCAACTTCGCCGCTTCCAGTTGGACCGTTTTTTGTTTTCCGAAATTCTGTTTTCGCAACTCATCCCGATGAATGTTCTTTCCAGAAGATTCAAGAAGGGTATTCATTGTTGTACCGAAGTTCACAATTTTAAGTGCGATTTTTTCCTTCTCAGCTTCTTTTACAAGTTTGTTTAGGACAGATGTCTTTCCAACTCCAGGAGTACCTGTTATAAGTACTAAAGATCCCAATAACAGTCTATTCTCCAAGAAATGATCTTACAGCAGGGAACATTTCACTTACGCGCTCTCGGACTAGAAGTTGGTAATACTGTTCTAGAATACCTACCGTCAGAAGAATACCGGTTCCTGAACCAAAAGCACCGAGAAAATCAGCAAAGACTGCTATCGCCCCTACAGCTGCGCCACCCAAAATTGTTACTGTCGGAATATATCGCTTAAGTAATTGTTGGATAGGTGCGCTTGATCTTCTAAATCCTTCAATCTGCATCCCTGAGTCTATGAGTTGTTTCGAAACAGACTTTGCATCCATGCCCCCAACTTCAACCCAAGTCACAGAAAAAAAGATGCAGACAATTATGAAAAATGCAGCGTAAATCAATGCTTTCACAGGATGTTCCATGAGTGCAGTCAGACCTCTCGGTGGTGAAAGATAATAGATTAATCCACCAATCGGCTGCGCACCTCCTTCTCCAGTACTGAATTGACCTAGAAGATTTAACCAAAAGTTTGCATTCGTAGGGTTGTATCTTTGCCACATCATCTGGGTTATGAAATAGATGTTTCCAAAGAGTGCAGCAGCAAAAATAACTGGAATATTTGAAACATAAAGGAATTTAATTGGAAATTTCCCTCGAAAACCTCTATACCTGGCGTAAGAGACGGGAATATTTACTTTGATGCCGCTAGCGTAGACTACCACCAATATAACTATGCCCGTTATTATTAGACCGACCATATCTGGAAGGCCCCCCCTTCGAACAAAGCCCGTCAGAGGTTCACCTACTTGAATTGATTGAACAAAAGCTATAATCGACCCAAGGTGAAATCCATCTTCCATTGGACCTACTGGAGCTATCAAATCCCACCAGATCATCTGAGCGACACCTGCCGCAATAAATAAGCTAATACCGCTTCCTATTCCCCAACCTTTCTGAAGCATTTCGTCAAGCAGCATCAAAATTATTCCTGCTGCAAGAAGTTGCATTAGGATTCCTAACTGGTTTGGAACAGTGAGTTGTCCATAGGCTCCACCTATGATAAAGGCTAATGCTTCAAATAGTGTCATGCCAACAGCTAGAATCTTGCTGGCACCTGTAAACAGTGATCTGTCCTCCGGATTGGACATATCAACATTGATCATGTTGGAACCTTTAAGAATCTGGAGTATTAGACCGGCTGTAACTATTGGTCCGATCCCTAATTCCATCAATGTACCTCTGCTTGAGGCAAATATGACTCTCATAGCGCCTAAAGGATCGTCGGCACCACCTTGTCCAACTCCAAGAAGTGGAACCTCACTCATAATCAAATACAATACTAATGCAAGTGCTGTCCAGAGGAGTTTCTCGTTGAAACTGATTTTTCGTTCAGGTTTCTTAATATCAGGAAAGAAGCTTATTAGAGGTTTGAATAATTCTATGAATCTTGGCAAGGCTTCACCTAATCTTTGAAGTTATGGATCCACCGGCATCTGTTATTTTTTTTGCTGCAGATTTTGATGTTTTTTCCACTTGCACATTAAGTGGAATTTTAACTAATCCTTTACCTAACAATTTTTTATATCCTAGTGATGCAAGGTTGAGATTAATTGGTGAGTTCTTATCTTGGATATCCATCGGTTTTACTAGACGATCTAGTTCGCCAACATTTATTATACAGGACTGGATTGGAGTCGTTGGATTCTTGAAACCATGTTTTCCTGGCTTTTCATATTGCGAAGTCTTTGTTTTTTTATGTTTGAATCTTCCTGCATTACCTCTTCCTCCTCTCATACCAGAATCTCTATGTTGACCACAAACACCCCATCCATGCATTCTTGAGCCACGCTGTCGTCTTATTTTCCTCTTTCTTGTTGCCACAGTCTATTGTTCTCCTAAATCATTTTTTTCACAAGTTCTCCGATGGCTTCTCCTCGGTATCCTAGAACTCCACCTTTTCCAAAAGGGTCTTTTATTTTTCCACCATAGCCTCCTTTCGGCGAGTTTAGGTTATATTTTATGTTTACACCATGTCTTTTGAGATCTTGTGGTTTTATTTCTCCTTTGCTTAATGATTTTGCGAGAGATTCAATAGTGGATATTGAAAATCTCTTTTTCACTTCTTGATCGGTTAAGCTACCAACTTTGGGCATTTTTGTTCTTTTATTTAGAAGAAGAGACAATATATCTTCTGTCGCTTCTCCCCAGAATAGAGTGTCTTTTACTACTTTGAGAGTTCCTCTAATTGCTGGTGTATCAGCCATTATAATAGCTTGGTTTCTTCGATTCAAGCCTAAATCTCTCAGAATCGCTTTAATTCTATGCTTTAGACCTGCTGAACCTCTTACTCTGACAGCTAAGAGGCACTTTTTCTTTTCTTTACTCATGAGTACCATTTCCTAATGATCCTATTCTGTTACAGTGATCATTGTGTAAGATTGTTTTAACGCACCATAGATCGCGTATGCGATAGATGTTAGTGTGTTGGTTGCACCATAAGTTTTAGTCCAGCAGTCTCGTATCCCTGTGAGATTGAGCATGGTTTTAACAACCTCACCTCCGACTAGTCCTAACCCTCTTGGTCCAGGATATAATTCAACTTCGACGCTGCCACATTTTCCTCTTACCTTGAATGGTAATGAGTGGTGGATTGTACATCCGCATTCCCAGCTTCCACAACCTCTTCGTATTGGTATGACAGCTAGTTTGGCTTGGACTGTAGCCTTTGCAATTGCTGTTCTAACTTGTCTGGCTTTTCCTAATCCTACTCCAATATATCCTTCAGGATCACCGACAGCCACTACTGCTTTGAATCTTGACCGCTCGCCCGCATCAGTTTGTTTTTGAACTAAACTTATTCCGAGTACACTCTCTTGGAGATTGGGTAAAAGGACGTCAATAATTTCTGATTCGAGTACTCTTTGTCCTTGAATGAATATTTCTTCTAGAGAGGTTATCTTACCTTCCTGGACAAGTTTTCCAATCTTGGTTCTCGGCGTCCAGCCTGCCTCGACTCTTTCTGTATGTCGACTCATGTAGTTTATGTCGCCTCCTTGGAAGTTTCGGATATTTTATTCTTAACCTGTTCGAAATGTTCCGGCAGATCTTCAGGTTTTAATCCATTTTTTAAGTATTGTGAGAATCTCGTTTTGTATTGATCTGGATTTGATGATATTTTTTTAGCATACTCGGCAATGTGTTCGCCTTTTATTCTTCCTTCTTCAGGAAGGATTTCTTTTTTGTGAGGAATTTCTAGGCCTGAATCGATTGCACCTTTGAGTGTGCATATTATTCGCGAACCTTTTGAGAGTCTTCTTAGACCGATATCGACGATCGCTTTTTTTATCATTTTTGAATTCGCCCTCTTACCTGCAAGAAGACCGGTAAGATAAGAGGCTGGAATATTGTTTGATCCGGCTTTCCATCCGAATTTATTTTTTAATTCTTTTGAATTAGCTGATGTTACAACTCGATCTCCGCTAGGAGTAGATTCAGTCAATTGAGCGATAGTGTGTTTTCCTGTAACTCTGATTATGAGCCGTGGAATTCCCGATGTTAATAACGCTTTGCGTCTAGTGTAGTTAGTTTTTTTTTCTCTCCTTCTACGGAATGGCAGATTATATGTAGGACCTTTCGCCACATCTATCTCCTCCTTGTTAAATTATGAGATTCCAAGTATTCATTGAGATGTGATACACTTCTGAATGTTCCTCCTTTCGCTAACAAGACAAGTTTACGATATATTTTAGGAGTAATAATTTTCTTGTCTTTCAGTTCTTTGAGTCTTAATCTGAGTGTTCTTATTTTATTTACCCAAATTCTTTTCTTGTTATGACTGGACCCTTTTTTAGACCCAGCACCTCGACCTTTTTTCTTTCCAGTCTTCGCTCTATGTCTTCCTCGACTTATTCCTCTTTCCCGCCTTGTGACTATAACACCCTCATGAATGAGTTTTCTTATCTCTTCTTTAGTTATTGCCGATTCGACTCTACCAAATTCTTCTGGATTTATCCAGAGTCTGGATCCACCCGCTTTCAATATTGATGCTGCCATTTTCTTCTGTGGTTTTAAGCTCAATCTTCATCGACCTTTTCTGATTTCTCTGATTCTGCAATTGTATTTTCGCTCTCAATTTGATCTTCTATTTTCTCTGGCTCAGACTCTAATTCCGTGGAGGGAACAGTTTCTACTTCAGCGGTTTTTGATGTCTTAGGATTGAGTATTTTATATCCAAGTTCTTCCGCATGTTCTATTATTCTAAGCCGCTTTCTTTCTCCAACGGTCGCTGCTATTCTAATGGCTTTCTTATCGGGAGAAACATTCTCAAGTTCTTCAACATTATGGATTATAATCTCTTTCAACCCTGATGGGTGGAGTCCTCTATACTTTCGATGACTTCCATAGCCTATAGCTGGAGATAAAGCCCATCCTCTTCTCTTTTTTCTCATTCTGCTGCTTTTTCCTGTGGGCTTCCTCCAACTCTCGGAAATCCTTGTGTAGCGCCAGCTTTCCGAACGTTTAATTCTCGGCTTTATTCGCTTTTTACGTGTGATTTTAGTTGTTACCATTGTTACAATCACTTTTTCTTTTCAAAAACATAAATTCCGTCCAAGAACACACGTTGGTCTTTATCTTTGATCTTTGTTGCTAACTCTATGTTGGAGGCAGTCTGACTTACATCTTTTAGATTTATTCCTTCTACGATCACTTCTTCTCCAGAGACTTTTACTGATGTTTCTCCAATAATTTTTATACGTCTAGGGGATTTTTCACCGGTAAAATTTTCTATGAGAATAGTCCTTGTATCTTCTTTTACTTTCACGGTCATTGGAAAATGAGCGTGGACCATCTTCAATTTATATTGGAACCCTTCGGTAACACCTTTGATCATATTTCTGATGCATGATGCTGCAGTTCCAACCATTGAATATTCTCTTTTTCTAGGCCAAGTTGCCATAACACTGAATCTATTTTTCTGGAGAGATATTTTAACCGGCAAATGAGATAGATTTTCTTGGAGGCTTCCTTTTGGTCCAGTGACGCTTACTAGGCTACCGTCCAATTGCACTTTTACATCTTGTGGAACCTCAATGATTCTCTCGACTTTGTTGTCAATCAAAATATCAACTCTCCTCAATAGACGTATGCAACTAAACTACCGCTGGTGTTCTTCTCTCGAGCATCCTTATTTGAAAAAACACCCTTGGGGGTCGTAATCACTAGAGCACCGAGATCACGTGATGGCAGATATCTCTTTTCCCAGAATTCAAGTTCATCAATTTTAACTGAATATCTTGGTTTCACGACACCGCACTTGTTTATTCTCCCAAGCAGTTGAATTTTGAATTTTCCAGCTCTTCCATCATCGATGTATTCAAATTCTCCTATGTATCCGTTCTTCTGCATAACTCTAAGAACTTGTCCCATCAATTTTGATGCAGGACATACAAGACACTCTCTTTTTCTCCGTTTCTCATTTTCAACAATAGTTGAGAGAGCATTTGCTAGTGGATCCAGTAAAGTCATATTCATAACCTCATTCATATTTTTTAAATCCAAGTGATCCTGCCGTGTCTCTGAAACATTGGCGGCAGATCATCAAATTATATTTTCTAATAATTGCCCCTTCTTGGCCGCATCGTCTGCATGGTCTGCTAGCTTTACCTATTTTTCTCTCTTTCTTTGTTTGCTTTTTCATTCAGTTTCATCCCCAAAGATTTCAGCATTAAAATTTTCTTTAACAAAATCCATTGCCTCGGTCTTGCCTATGACGTGAGATTTCCCAATACTTGATTTGTGGTAGGACCTTCTCTTCACTCTATATCCTACTCTTTCAAGTGTGATTGCGATATCCATTCCAACGATACCAAGTTCTGGAACGTATCTGGTTCCTGGTAACTCGATATGCTCCTTTATACCAAAAGAAAAGTTTCCATATTGATCAAATGAAGATTCAGGTAATCTATTATTGACCGCTTCAAGAGAGGTCTTAAGGAAATCTGATGCTTTCTGACCTCTTAATGTGACTTTGCATCCTATTGGTTCGCCCATTCTGATCCCAAAATCTTTTATCGCTTTTTTTGCTATGCATGAACTCGGAGCTTGCCCAGTGATCTGTTTCAGGATTTTTTTTGCTCTCTCAAGTTGCTCACCAGATTTTCCTACACCTATATTGACTGTGACTTTGCCAAGCTTGACTTTTCTCATAGGGTTTTCAGGTTTAGTTGAGGGATCTGACATGTATCTAATCCTCCGGCAACTTTATCTCAGGCTCATCATCACCAATGGCGAAAACATAATCTGCAACTGTTCGAAAGGTTTGGCCTTTTTGATCCTGTATGGATACTGTCGCCCGTTTAGATGCGGTTGCACTTTCAATTCCCATTATCTTACCATGTCTTCCAATATTTCTTCCAGCTACGGCTAGCCCATATTTGCCCTCGATAAATTTGAAATGTCCTTCAATCTTTTGTGAGGGTATTTCAATCTTGATTGAATCTCTTGTATTGTAAGAGTCTACTGATAATACAGAATCTTTGCTCAAAACTATATTTCTACCATCATTGAAATTGAGTTGGATTCTTCCATCGTTCAGTAAAACTTTGTTATCGATTTGACAAAGTTTGAATTTGCCTTCATCTTTTGTTATCTTAAGAAGCGATAATCCTCTTGATTTGAAAGGAACCATTCTGAAGGTTGATTTAGTATCAGTAATTTCAAGTACATCCATCAAACCGATTGGATATTTATGATCTCTTCTAATCTTGCCATCAACCTTTACAACTCCTTTAGAGACAATCAGCTTGGTCTCTCTTCTTGTCTTCGCGTATTCTAGGATCTCTCTGAGGACCACCGAAAGTGGGATAGCTATCTTTACTGCGTGGGGTCCAGCCTTGGGTTTTGTTACCCATTTAGACTTTTTTACATGGATAGGCCAGAAAGCTGGTGAAGGAAGCCTCTTGAGATGTCGTGAACCACCTTTGCCGCCCATTTTTATTTAACCTCCTCAGTAGTCGACGGCTTGGGCGTCTCTGTTTTCTTTTCGAACTTATCTGAACGCCATCGATCTCTTGTATCCATTGTTGTCATCTCAACGTTTGATACATGTACTGGAACTCTCATTTGTTCACCTGAGACTTTCTCTTTTGTAACTCCTTCAACTGTCACTTTTTGATTGTGTCTGTCTGTCTCAATTATTTTTCCTTCAATTCCCGCGAAGTCTCCTCTCAAAATTTTTACAGAGTCACCTTTTCTAACTGATACTGATCTTGTTCTGTATTTCTCTCTAAGTTTTTCCGAAAGTCTGACTTTCATCATTTTCAGGATTTCTTTTTCAGTTGCCAAGGCGATTTTTTTTCTCTGTTTACTTGGTTTTCTACTCTTCAATTTTACAACCTCAAAGTACTAAATCTGCTACATTGGCAACGCGTGGCCATCTCTCGGCAGCTTCCTTTGCGACTGGGCCACGTATCTCAGTTCCTTTAAGTTCACCCTCTGGAGTCATAATTACAGCTGCATTATCCTCGAATTGTACGCGCATTCCATCAGGTCTCCTAAATAGTTTCTTCTGCCTAATTACGACAGCAGGAAACATTTGACGTCTGAGTTCAGGTTTTCCTTTAGAGACTGATACTGTAACCATATCACCGACGCATGCTTGGGGTGGCCTCCTAAGACGCCCCTTGTATCCTGTAACATTAATGAGTCTCAATTTTTTTGCTCCAGTATTATCTGCACATGTGAGAATACTGCCAGTCGGTAGTCCTCGAGAGATTCGAAGTCTATACTCTATCACTCCTCTGGCGCTAACGGCTCTGGTTTTAGGGGCGGGCATGACAAATCACTTACTCTATTTTACTTATCTTGTTTACAACAACAAAAGTGACTTCTTTGCTGATAGGCCTACATTCCGCAATGGTAACTTTATCCCCTTCTTTCACTTCAAGACATGGTGGACTATGCGCCATTGTTCGGCTTCTTCGCCTTTCATATCTCAAATATTTTTTAACGTAATGAAAATAATCTCTTTCGACCGTAACCGTTCTACTCATCCTACTTTTTGCCACAGTTCCTGTTAGTGTTCTTCTTTTAAGTCCTAATTTTCCATGAAATGGACATAACGGGTCATCACAACTTTTTCGAGGCGCTGTGACTTTTAAGCCTGTATCACGTATCACCATCTTCTAACCCTCATCTTGACCCTATCTTCAGGTCTAGCTACTATTGATCTTCCGTCGACCTCAATCATCTTGCTAAATGGTATTGACATGTTGAGATGAACTATATCTTTAGGTATACGTATTATCTTGGATCCTTGTCGGAGCACCAATGTATTTCTTGTTTCATCGATAATCCTACCTCTTATTCCAACCAATTGTTTGTTAAGACTTTTTGATATTCTAAAATCTAAACCTATGAACTCGTTCTTGGTTATGTTAAAAGGCGTGATATTCATTTCGTTTTTGCACCTTCTTTTGGCTGTTGTGCTTGGATTGTGAGTAGCCGTGCAATAGTTCTTCTGATCTCTTTTATCCTAGCAGGATTTTCTACAGTGCCTCCTGAGGCAACCATAGTCCGAAGATTTACCAACTCTGTTCTTAGCTCTTCAATTTTTTTTTCACGTTCTTCAGGTAGTAGTTGCCTGATCTCCCGCTTTCTCAGAATTGGCATTTTCAACTTCTCCTCCTTTTTCTACTTTTTCCTCTTTCTTTTCCTCAACAGGTTTTGCTTCAGTGTCAGATGTGGGAGCTATTCTCTTGAATGATGGTCTATCAACAAATTCAAAATTTGGAGGCATGATGGAGACTCTCACACCGAAAAGTCCAGGTTTTAATTGACAGTGGGCAGTTGAAGTCTGAATCTGTTTTTTAACTTGGTCTCCAACCTTCAGCAAATAACCTTGTCTATAAGTCTCAGATCTTGATCGTTGTGTAGTCAATTTGCCACTTATCGTTACCTCAACACCTATAGCACCAGCATCCATAATTCTCCCCATTGCCCAGTATGCTGCCCTTCTAAAATGAACACCGCGTTCTAAAGCCATAGCAATCTGGGTAGACATTACCTTTGCGTCTAATTCAGGTAGTTCAACAGATGCAATAGAGATCTGTGGATTTTCTAATCCAAATTTCTCTTCCAGAGTCTTGGTTAGATCTCTGACACTTTGACCTCTTCTTCCAATTACAATTCCCGGTTTAGCTGCATATATTACAACTCTGGCGCCCATGGGAGTTTTGGAAATTTCTACTTGGCTATAACCAGCTTTTCTTAATTCCCAACTCAGAAATTCATCTATCGTGCTCTTCTTGGACAAATCTTTAACAAAATATTTGTAAACTGACATGAATTATCCTCACGTAGTGCAGTCACTGGACTGTACAAGGCCCCATCCAATCCAAATGGTAATTCCTGTATTCAACTTGCTTCTTCACCGGAAACATTATTGATCATGCGATAAATTGATTTCACATCAACCTATGTCGGTCTAGCAACATATCTTCAACTCATATTTAAACTTCCATAGAAGCGCCTATAATATCGGATAAGATTGAAAGTGACTTTGAGTAAAAGAGTAGTTTTCTGCATTTGGATAAGTTATTTGATAATTACTTTTTCTGCTGATAGCACCTGGTTTATTTCTATATAGTACAGATTTTAGATTTTACATCATGCAGATTCAAGTCATTATGATATTGACTGAATCAGAATTATTCTTTTTCATAACCAATAATTTCAACATGTGTTAGGGTGTTAAAATATGCTGAGGCTCTCCCAAAAGCTCTTGGAATATATTTTCTAATTTTCATTCCTCTATGTGAAGCAGCATGTGTTATTTTCACTTTCTCGGGGTCAAGTCCCCTATATTCGGCATTAGCCTCAAGCTCTTCGAGCAATCTACGAATACTATTGGCGGCTTTGACAGGATAGCGTCCTGCATGAAAACCTTGATGTCCTTTATGAGGGACTTCCTTTTTGTAATGCCTGTAGGGTATCGATTTTTTTTTCTCTTCAACTTCTTCTAATAGTTGTTTTGCCTTTGGTAACTTCATGCCTCGGATGGCGTTACATATCTCAGTTGCAGCCTTTGGTGAAATTCTTAGCTCTCGACCTGCACATTTCACAGTCTTTTCTGGATCAAGAGCACTTATTGAATACCTCCATGTGGGCAATGTTATTCACAGACTCTCGAAGGTAAAAGATACCCAGCTAAAAAGTCTTCCGTAGATCTGGAAAAACATAAGTGTGATTGAATACCGCAATAGAATTTTGGAGAGTAATTTGAGAGACTTCAGGATTGACCGCAAAAAGGCAGAATCAGAGCTTCGTGGGACAACCTTGAGGGTATATTGGGAACTTTTTAGAAAGAACCGTCCATTGGGTGTTCGCGAAGTGCAAAGATCTTTGAAGCTTTCAAGTCCAAGCACGTCACTTTATCATTTGGAAAAGATTAGGGAGTTGGGAGTTGCAGAAAAGAATCATCATGGGCGGTATTCAATATCTTCTGAAATAAAAGTTGGTAATCTTCGTCAATTTGTGCGTTTTGGGAGACTAATATTACCAAGATATCTTTTTTATGCAGCTTTCTTTTGGTCAGCTTTGTTTTTTTATCTTATTGAATCTTTGATAGCTAATGTTCAGACTAATCTCACAACTATACTGCTTGTAATTTGTGCAATAGCGATAACAACATATGAAGCTTCAAGGACATGGAGAGAAAGACTGTTCTAATTTCTGAACAATCTTTACGAAAACCAAGAGTTAAGTTCAAGTTTATGAATATGAAACGTGAAATTAATTGAAGCGCGAACTTCTTTCAGTATTCTTAGGTGTAATAGTAGCGTTTGCACTTGTTTCTCTTTCGATAGAACCTGAGACAAATTTGAGGTCAGAGATGCCTGCTGCAAAGGTGACTTATGAAGGTGAGAGAATTGAAAGAGCGGATCTAATTGATGAGGAACCTACCGAACATTATGAATATTTAACTTTACCATTTTCATTTCTTGTAGCAATATTAGTTTATCAAACATCGATCAGACGCTTAGGCTAGTATATTTGATTAGAACTTTCCGTAATTTTTTCAGAATAGAAAACTGCATCTTCAGCGCGCGCTATACGAATCTTGAATTGAATAGATCCCTTTGCGCATCGTATTTTTTAAATTACTTCAGTGGGACATACATACTAGATCTTGAGGCACCAATACCAGGTGTACCGTGCCCAACTTTTTTGTTTGTTATAACGAATTCACCAAGAAAGTGTCCAACCATTTCGGCTTTAAGATCCACTGCTGAGAACTCTTTACCACTATGTACAAGGATCCTCAGGCCAACCATATCCGGTAAAACGATCATATCTCTACAATGAGTTTTTAGTACATCACCTTCTTTCCTCGTTCCACGTTTGAAATCTTTTATCTCTTCAAGAAGTATTCTTTGGGCGGATGTTAGTCCTCTTTGGAGAGTGCGTCGCTGTCTGGAAGGTAATAGTTTGATGAACTCGTCCATGGACATTTCTTGTAATTGTTGGATGTTGAATCCTCTATAGATGAATTCTCTTGGCATATATATCAAACAACCAATTTAATTTTGAGTTTATTTAATTTGATCATGAATCTATTTACTTAACGCAAGCCACGTTTTCCTCTTCTCTGACTTGCTCTGCCAGACTGTCTCGCGGCTATTAGACCGACTTTTCTTCCTGGCGGAGTATCTCGTGAGACCGATGATGGTTTTCCTTCATGTTTATGTCTTCCTCCGCCATGCGGATGAGAAGCAGCGACCATATTTACTCCTGTCACGTTAGGCCATCTTATCCCTCTTGATCTCATCAGGAATCTTTTTGCACCTGCTTTAAGGAATGGTTTTTCTGTTCTGCCACCACCAGCAATTAGACCAATCATCGCCATACATCTATCATTCAAATATAGAGATCTCTTAGATGGTAGTTTGACCTCTGTTCCTTTTGGCGTATGGGCGACCAAGGTAGCATATGTACCAGAGGACCTCGCAATTTTTCCTCCGTCACCTGGTTGATGTTCGATATTACAGATGATCGTACCTTCCGGGATTTTACTTAGAGGCAAAATGTTTCCTATCTCTACTGGACATTCACCCAAAGATAATTTCTGATTTAGGGTCAAACCCTCAGGAGCAGCAATACAGAATTCTTCACCATTCTCAAGACTAATCAAAGCAATAGGGACCCCTCTGCCAGGGTCATGTAAAAGCCGTTTTACGTAGGCACCTATAATCTTGCCTTGCTTCTGTTCCATACTAGGATAATAAACCTTTGAGACTCTTCGATGGGTAGGCGCCTGAAAAATTCCTCCGCGCCCTCGTCTTCTAACAATAATTCTCTTTCCCATATGAAAACCGTTTCCTACAATATTCCTAATCTAACTGCTAGATCCGAAGCTTTGAATTCGGGTTTGAATTTCACATAAGCTTTCTTTCTGCCATCGGGCGTGATGAGGGTGTTAATTGACTCAACATCGGCTTCGTATAGTTCACTCATAGCCCTTCCTATATCATTCTTTTCTGCATTCCGATTCACAATGAAGGTGATTTTATTCTCTTTTTCGATTAGGTTTACAGTATCCTCGGAAATCAATGGATAATGAATGACTGAATGAGTTTTTGTTTTTCCCATTAATTAGTCTCCCTTAAGCCTATCATTTATTGTTTTCATTGCGGATTCGGTCCAGACTGTAAGTCTTCCAGCATGTGTTCCTGGCGCCAGATCTTCAACATTCAAATCTGAAGCTTTTACAGCATCTATGCCAGGTATATTCTTGAATCCATAAGCAATGTCCTTATCATCATTACAGACAAGTAGGGGACCTTTAGCTATTCGTTTACCTCTTCCTCTGCAACTTGCTCGTCCGGATCTTCTCTTGACGCTACTCATAACTCTCTCAACGTCTTGCCAAAGTCCAAGCGTCTTAAGCACATCCATAGCCTTCTTTGTCTCAGAGACCGATTCCAGATTATCTGTAACGACTAATGGAATTGAAGGAACTTGTTCTAACTTATGACCTCTACTACTTACGATCTCTTTTTTTGCTGTTGCTGCCACAGCTGAGGCGAGGGCTGAGCAAGCTTCCTTTTTATTCAGTCTCTTGTGAATATTCTTCTTAGTTGTTGGCGGATGTGTGATTCGCCCACCGACTGTGTTTGGAGCAAATGCTGCACTTCCAGCCTGTGGATGTCGTTCACCTCTTACTCTTGGAACTCTTGCTAGGGCTCTTCCTACTCCAAAAGAGTGTGCAGTTGTGCGTTTTCCCGCCATTAAGTCTCTTCCTTGTGGTTGAAGTCTATGCGTTTGTAAAGCAACGACACTCTTCTTGATTATATCTGGCCTAAATTTTGTTGTGAAGACCTCTGGAAGGTTTATCTTACCTGTTGGATCTCCATTCAAATCATATACATTTATTGTCTTAGACAAGGTTAGATTATCAATCTCCCTGTTTTGATTCAAGGCTGAGGTATTCTATTTTTGGCGGGGGCTCTATTCTCTTTACTCTTGCTGGAGCTCTCATAATAACCAGTCTTCTCGAAGCTCCTGGGATACTTCCTCTTACCATAACATATTGACTTTTGATATTTCCATAATTGAGAAATCCGCTGCTCGGACTAACATCTTTAGCATCTTCACTTATCTTCACTATTTGTTTGTTGAATTCTGTTCTTTGAAAGAATCCCATTTGACCAGCTCTAGGAACAGAATACATGACGAAATTGGGTGTCCAACCTCCTATTGAACCAACCCCTCGTACAGTTTTCCTGGACTTATGGAGTAGCGTCTTTACTCCCCATCTTTTAACTGGACCCTGAATACCTTTACCTTTAGTAATTGCTATCACATCAACTGAATTTCCTTCCTTCAGAACCTGACTTGACTTAATCTCTTTTCCGAGCAAATTCTTAGCATGATCAAATTGATCTTTTGAATTTCCTCCTCCGATTTTTATCTCAAACAGTTTAGGTTTTTTCTGTCCTGTACTTGTTAATCTTGGTTGGGTTCCGGCTATAACTCTCACTTCTGAGACTCTGTCAAGCTGAGTCTCAATCTTTTTCAGAGATCCCTGTTCATCAGTGTCTTTTTTTATTGTTATCAGTCGTTCAAATTCTTTTGGGATATTAGCAGTCCATGCCTCTCCAATAGATCGGAGATTGCGATTTTTCTTTTCATAAATCTTTATTCCACAAATAATAAGTGGCGGGGTTTCAAGAATGGTGACTGGAACTGATATTTCCTTTCCAAAAGTTAATGAACCTTCTAATTGATCAATTGTAACTAAATGCGTCATTCCAGCTTTATATCCTAGAAATGCTAAAAGCCTAGGATCTCCTGTTACCTCTGGCCAATATCTAATTCTACCTGTCCAACCAGATGCTCTAGCCTTCGGCAGATAACCTAGAGATCCACGTTTTGGAGCCTTTAACTTTCGTCTACCCAATATAAATCACCCCAGAGTATTTAGGAGAGATAATGAACTGAAAACCGCTTCTTCACTTCTTACTGTCTCTACCCCTTGATTTGGTATCATATTGATCGTAAAGTCTGAATACTCAGACATTTCTACACCTTCTTGAGTTAATATTTCCTTTAGACCTTGTGTTGGTGACCCGAAAGGCACAAGTGCTTTCTTTGATTTTTTCCATGCTATTTTCAATTGTGGAAATACCTCTGTTAGTTTATCTCCATATTTTGAAGTTGATATGATCAGATCAAATCCTATCTTCTTTGTCGATTCAGCGAGCGGAAGTTTCGTCACAGTAACATTAAATCCCCAATATATTCTTATCTCAGATTCATCGAGTTTCACGGCAGTCAACGTTTCCCCTATACTTGTTAACTTTACTGTTATCTTCTCAGTTTTAGTAAGATTCTCCTCAATAATCGTTGGTTTACCTACACCTATATCTACTAAAGAGTGCCTGTTTTTACTTTCTATGACTGCCCCTTGGCGAATCATACCTATCTTAAGTTCTTCTTGTTTCTTCGAAAATAGATGATGGGGGGACCTTAGAGGAGGAAGAATACCTACAAAACTCAGTTGAGGATCAATCTTTACAAGCATCTTCCTGAGGTATTGAGGAGTATCCATGTATTTCAGAATAGATGCTACAAGGTTCGCTTCTTTTGATTGGTTTTGTTTTATCTTATCAGAGTAGATTATGATTTGTTCTACACGAAATATCGAAGATGCTCTGCCTATCTGCCCTATCTTGTAAGTCTTCTCTCTCAGGTGTGGAGTGTCTTCTACTATTGATGCTGGGATGGCTATCGATAGGCCTAGACCTCTTTTAAATGGAACAGATGGTTCATAAGTTTTAGATTTTTCCAATATTTTTCAACTAAGTCATAGAATTTAGTAAGCTTACAATTCTTCTGATAAATCTTATTTGGTTCATCAAAATGGATACACTTGATGATTTAGAATTCATCAATTCTAAAGATAATTCTGGAATACAGAAACAGCGCGCACAAGGAGATTTACCCCAACTCCAGTTTACTTCATTAATGAGTTTAAAGAATAGAGGTTGAGACTGGAAAAAAAGAAGATGTAGTTAAACCGTTTTTAAATTAGCCTTTAGTTACTCCTATTGGAGTTAGCCGGGCAACTTTCGTTGCTATTCCAACATTGTGGCTTACATTTGTGACATTATCGACGTCCTTATATGCACCTGGAGCTTCCTCACTAACAACAGACATACTTGCAGCTTTGACTAACACACCCTTCTTTTCTAGATCTTTTTTAACGTCCTCACCCCAATAGCGTCTCTTGGCAGACGATCTGCTAAGGTTTCTTCCTGCACCATGTGCTGTAGAACCAAAACTCAATTCCATGGCTTTCTCAGTTCCAACAAGAACCCAAGATGCCGTACCCATGCTTCCTGGTATCAATACTGGTTGGCCTACTTCTCTGTAGGTTGAAGGCACTGCATTATGACCTGGCGGAAAAGCTCTCGTAGCTCCTTTTCGATGAACATATACCTTGACTCTTCGTCCATCTACTTGATGTTCTTCTATTTTGGCGATGTTATGTGCTATATCATAGATGAGCTTAAGGCCAATGCTATCTGCAGGCTGGTCTAAGACCTTCTCGAATGCTTGACGTGTCCAGTGAGTAATCATTTGTCTATTTGACCATGCAAAGTTGCATGCGGAAGCCATTGCCGGTAAATAGTCTTCAGCCTCACGACTTTTACCTGGGGCACAGACGAGCTCTCGATCTGGGATATTAATTTTGTATTTTTTAACTGCGTTGTCCATAACTCTTAGATAATCACTACACACTTGATGACCCAATCCTCTACTTCCCGTATGAACGAAAACCAGTATTTGGCCTACTTTTTCTATTCCGAAAACTTTAGCTGCTTTTTCATCAAAGATCTCGTCAACTTTTTCAATCTCCAAGAAATGATTGCCACTGCCCAGACTTCCTAGTTGAGGAGTACCTCTTGACTTTGCAGTTTGGGACACTTTACTTGGATCAGCTGATTCCATACAGCCCTCTTCTTCACATTTCGTAGCGTCTTCCGACCATCCGTAACCTCTATCAATAGCCCATTCAACTCCGTCCGATAGGACTTTTTCAAGTTCTATATGGCTGACCTTAATTTGACCTCTACTTCCCAAGCCTGAGGGAATATATTTGAATAGGGTGTCAAGTAGTGTTGGGAGTATAGGTCTGATCTCTTTTTCTGTAAGATTTGTCTGCAATAGTCTAACTCCACAATTGATATCGTAGCCTACTCCTCCTGGACTCACTACGCCTTTTTCATAGTCTGTTGCTGCTACACCACCTATTGGGAAACCGTATCCTTGATGACCATCGGGAAGAGTAATTGCCCATTTATAGATGCCCGGTAGATGGGCGACATTTGCGCATTGATTAAGAGTCATATCAAGCTTCATTTTCTCAAGTAATGTCTCATCAGCATATACTCTTCCCGGGACATTCATTCCAGGTAGGAACGATTGAGGAATTTCCCAAATGTTTTCATCTATTTTCTTCATCTGGATTGATTTTGTCGGTGTTTTTACTCGTTCATAAGACATATTGAATACACCAAAATTATGCTAAGGCTTCGAGTATTGTTTGAAGGACATACATTTAAGTTGTTTCTGAAAATTGATCCTTTAAAAACTTCTTAGCTTTGATTTGAATCAAATTCTGATTTCTGGATCAATAAAGATTTCCAATTACTAGTTTGGTCATTCAAAGGTCAAGTACAAATCTAATCCTATTTTGATCTCTAGATTGGTCGATCTCCATCATATGGAAAGTTACAGCTTTAACTTCTGTTTTTGAAGGATGTTTTTTAGAATTGAAATCTTCACCATAGATTTTCGCTTTCAATCTGTATGATTCTCTTTGAGCCTCAATAATTTCTATATGAAATTTTGAATAGAGCTTATTCTTGATTTCATGCCTTACAAGAAGTTCCTCAAGCCATGAGTATAGCAAAGAGCTAAGATCTTTACCTTCAACCTCGATCGATTCTTCAGTCTTCGGCTCCACTTTTGACGTCTCAGTCATTACTTGGAACATAGCAATCGCTGAATTTGCATAGGCTTCTTCAAGACTTTCCCCGTATGCTTCTATGTAGGCATCCGCTGTATGCTCTAAGAATTTGAAACGTTTTTCTTGCTCGTCTTTATCAGACAATCTCATCTATGTGTTTCTCTAAGATTTGTCTGAAAAACCTATTGCAGGAGAACTAAGCCAATGGAGCTATGTCAGCTAGTATATGTATCGAATTCCAAGTAGAATTGAAAGATTTCTCTTTTATTTGCCAAACAATTTTATATCAAAGCGTTAAGAACCTGCTCTTAGCCGGGATGGCCGAGTGGATTAACCTCATACTTGAGGGTCAAGAGGCGCAGTAAATTCATTGCGTAAGCCTTGAATGATCTCAAAGCAAGCCTGTGACCCTTACGGGTCTCGTGGGTTCGAATCCCACTCCCGGCGCCATTTCAATTCAATAAGAATTATTTCAATTAGTATGAAAAAAAGGCTAAGGCGTAATTAGTCGAGTTTATGATTTTATGTAAAAGTTCCCAATATACTATTAACTTTAGACTAGGTATACTCCAAGATGACCTGGAGTTATTGAATCAGAATTTTTTGGTTTTGAGATTTACTATTCTATAACGGTTAGCTTTCCATATCTTCCCGAGTTTAGTTGTGATTCTCCTCTGAAACTTGTTACGTAACCATTCTCGATTTTCACCATATCATTGACTTTCACATTGTCGATTGTCTCATTCCATAAAGAGAGTTTGATTGTACCCGATTCGTCCTCTAAAGTTGCGGTGGCCACTCGGCTTGTCTCTCCAAATTTCGTCATGACATCTCTAATTTCGCCAATGTCAATAATTTTACCTTCACATTCGATCCTTCTCATGCCAGATTTCAATTCATTTATTTTCATTATTCTCTGTTCCTGTTAGCATGAATCATATCTAACGGTTTTCTACATCGATATTGATCTTATTAAAAGCTTCTTGGTTTGAATTTTATTTGTTTAGATTTTTAAATTGATTTTAATATTTGGATAATTTTGTATTTCTTTTCCCGGACTATTATTTTCTAATTGTACAATATTAATTTCATTAGCATGAATAATTTGAGCGATATCATTTCTATGAGTATTAATGGTTGTTAGGTGTTCTTGACCTGCATATATCTGTATGCTGGTAATAGGAGCTTTCAAAGATATTTTATTTTCAGATTTTATTCGTCTAATTTCAGATACTATAGCCAACAGAGTGTCGCCTTCATTTTCAGTTTGATCATTCGTAAAATTCGGATCAGGTTTAGGCCACTCAGTTATATGGATGCTCTTCTTTCTATCCAAAAGTGCTGGGAAATTCTGATATATTTCTTCACATATATGAGGACAAATTGGTGCTAATAACTGAATTATCTTAAGCAAAGAATAATGTAAAGTGTATTGTGCTGCTTTTCTTTGCGCCATCGATGTCTCTTCTTCATTATAGAGTCTATGTTTTACAGCTTCAAGATATTGATCACAAAACTTATGCCAAGTAAATTGTCTAATAGCTTCTAATGCGTTATTGAATTCGAATTTCTCATAGGCATTTGATACAGATTCTGTTAGCTTCTCCAATTTGGTTAGAATCCACCGGTCGACAAGTTCAAGTTCTCCATCGTACTCTTGAAAATCGTTTAGATTGATGATAACGAATTTAGCAGCGTTCCAGAGTTTTGTTAAAAATTTCTTTCCATGTTCAACTTCACTCCAGTTGAATGGCAAATCATATCCTGTTGCTCCTCCGGCAGCTGCCCATTGTCTTAGTGGGTCAGCACCGTATCTTTTTATTGCCTCCTGAGCTTCTACGTAATTTCCAAAGGACTTATGCATCATTCTACCATCTGCACCTCTAACCATACCATTTACGAGAACGGTTTTGTATGGCGCCTTACTAAATAGAGCTAGGCTTTTCACCATTAGATAGTAATCCCACGTTCTGATTATATCGATACCATTAGGTTGAAGATCAGCTGGAAAAAGTCGCTTCATGGATTCATCATTATAAGGCCAACCAGCATGAAAAGCACAAGTGATCGATGAGTCCATCCAAGTGTCCATTACATCAGTTTCTCCAATAAAATCTTGACAACCACATTCTGGACATTTCTCTAATTTTGGTGGTCCGAACCTCGGATCTATTGGAAGCCATTCTCGCTTGGCGATAATAACTTGATTACAACTTTTACAATACCAAACGGGTATTGGTGTTGCGAAAATTCTTTGTCTGGAGATCACCCAATCCCAATCTAGAGATTTTGCCCAATCAATCATTCTATATTTTGAGAATTCAGGGATCCAATTGACCTTTTCGCTCCACTGTAAAACATCCTCTGTCATATTACGTGTAGTCATGAACCATTGCATTCTAGAAATTATTTCCACAGGAGTATTGCATCGCCAACAAGCCCCTATATTCTGTTTGATGTTCTGAGTTTTCTGAACCAAATCTTTTTTCTTCAGATCTTCAAGAAGGCTTTGCTTGGCCTTATTCAATGTAAGGCCTTTATATTTTCCACCTTCTTCACTTATGTGACCATCTTCAGTTACAAGTTGGACTATAGGTAAATTGTATTTTTTCTGCCATTTTACATCAGTTTTGTCCCCGAAAGTACAGACCATTACTACTCCAGTTCCAAACTCTGGGTCAACATCTTCATCAGCAAGTATCTTGACTTTACTTTCGAGGAGTGGGACTTCTATTTCGTTACCAATGTAGGAATTGTATCGATCATCATCGGGGTTGACAGCTATAGCAACGCAAGCTGGAAGAAGTTCTGGCCGCGTTGTTGCAATAAGAAGCTTGTTTTTTTCACTACCAAATATTATAGAGATGAGCTCGTTTTCACGTTCTATATATGTTACTTCAGCTTCAGCTATTGCGGTCTCACACCTCGGACACCAATTGACGGGGTGTTCTCCTCTATAGATATAACCGTTCTCGTAAAGTATTAAAAACGAGAGTTGAGTTGCACTATAATATCTTGTGTCCATAGTTTTATACTCTAGATTCCAATCCATGGAATAACCCATGGCTTTCATAGCTTTCTTCATTTTCTCAATGAATTCGTTTGTCAGCTTGATGCAGAGATCTTTAAATTCTTTAACTGGTATGTCTCGTTTTCTAATCTTATGCGCCTTTTCAGCTCTAACTTCAGTTGGTAATCCATGACAATCCCAACCTTGTGGGAAATGCACATTGAATCCTTTCATTCGTTTGTATCTAGCTACGAAATCAAAATAACACCAGTTTAATGCATTGCCCATATGGAATTCTCCACTAGGATATGGTGGAGGAGTATCGATACTATAGGTTGGTCTATTTAGATCATTAGGATCAAAATTGTATATTTCCCATTGGCTCCAAATTTTTTGCCACTTGTCCTCCGTCTCAGAAGGTTTGTATGTCTTTGAGAGATTAGATTTTTCATTGATTTTCAAAATTGTCACCACTGGCTCGGGCTAGCAATCTAGGTCAGCACATTTTATCATGATAACTTCAAAAAGATTTCCAAACACTATAAGTGTTTAATCAAGTACTAGTTAAGAAATCTTGATAGGCCATCTCCATTATCTTGCGTTTTATGCTCTCCAAGTTTAAGCGCCATATTATCTCTGGCAGCAATTGTTTTGATTTTTGATGTCTGTTCTATAAATTTAGCCTCGCGATCTGGATTCGCATATATCATTCTTATGCCAAATCCTGTCAGGATGCAAAGTTTCGGTTTAGCCTCGTCTAAAATTTTAATCACGTCATTTGTGCAGAGATGGCCTTTAATTGGTACATCTCTGGGTCGAAGTACACAAGCAAGAAGTATGTCCACTCCTTTGAATTGACTACCTAATCCTGAAAAGTATTCTGTATCCGATGTATATCCGAGATCAATGGATTCCAGACTTAACTTGTAACCTACGGTGTCTGGATCTTGATGCTTTGCATTAACAACTTCGATCTTTGCATTTTCTAATATGATTGTCTTCCCTATTTCTGCCTCAATCACCTTGGCTAATTGGTTTTTGTGATAATTTGAAATGCGAACTTCACAAATGTCATTTCCTTCGATAACTCCCTTAGGAGCTATCAGTGTACCTCTTTTCTTTGTTCCGCCATTAGTCATTGCTTCTATGTATATTTCAGCATCATTATCATGGTCTGGATGGCAATGTGATATTAATAATGAATCAACTTTCGATGGATCGATATTTAATTGGTGAGAATAAGCGATTGACCCAGGTCCAGGATCTATTTGGATATTTGATGAGCCGATTAATCTGATACCACCAGTTCTCCTTTTTTGAGTAATCATCGAAAATCGCCCTCCACCGGTTCCAAGAAAAATTAATTGATCCATTGTCAAGATTACACCTCAGATTTAATTCTCTATTTCATCGTTGGATGATAGATCCATAGTTAGGCCTGATTCAATACTTTTTGCATCAGACGATGAAATAGAGTCGCGGTATAGTTTTAGTATGAGATATGTCAGAAAAAAGAGAATTATTGAAAGACCTAATATCTGGACTGTGAAATCAATTATACTTTCGATATTTTCAAAGATACCTTGGTAATTTTGAGTAGCGACCTCATACACATAGAAGTAATAGTTAAAAAACCAGTGCAATAAAATCGGTGCGTGGAATCCGAATGCAAGATATGCTAAGCAGAATACAAATCCAGCTAAGAAAGAAGAAGTGATCTTACCAATCTCCCAACCAGACCCTGATACATAATGAGCAAGGCCGAAAATTGTTGAAGTTAAGATTATCATCAGCCATTCCCCATTACTTATTCCTTTTCTCACTCCAACATTTTCAATTTGAGGAAGACCCAATCTTTTCTTCATTCTCTCCGGAAAAAAAACTGCTGTAAAGAATAATTTGATGTAAATACCTAAACTCCAGATCTGCCACCGTGCTTGATTAAATATTAGAAGTATAGCATAATAGACCGCAAAGGGAGATATTCTAAACATAATTTCTTCAAAGAGCGGGGAATAGGCTAACTCAAAAAGCCCTCTATAGGCATTATGGAAATCTATCGAACCTGTCGGCACCCCCACTGTCTCCTGCAGACTTTGAACCAAGATAACTAGAACCAGTAGAGAACTAGAAATCAATGGAAACATAAATAGAAAATTCTTATTTTCCAGTAGGGATTTAGTATCGAATGTTTTCCTTACAGCTTTTATGAATCCAAAATTTGTTTTCCAAGAAACTATGAAACATAGTACGTAGATTACCCATATTAAAATAAAGATTGCACCATATGTAGTTTTCACCGGTAATGCTACAATGAAAAGTGTCAGAAAGCCAAACGGAAGATTTTCAATATTTGAAAAACTGAATTGGCTGCCTTCAGGACTAAACATTAATACCAAACCAAGAAACAAAGAAACGATAAAAGTAAAGACAAAAAATAGAACTACCACTCGCAACAAATAATTAAGAGACTTACCAAGTATAGGGATACCTTTAGGTAAGAGGGAGACTTTTTTTCGCCAATTTTTCTTCAAACGATCAATATTGAATGAGTTCATAAGATAAAGCAGCCTACAAATGACTCAAGAAGAGCTCAACAAATTTTCTTGAACAGTCGCCCACTTGACATTTTCATTTAAAGAAGTTCTATAATGAAAACTTAGCCTCATTATACCTAAGGAGGATTCTGAACGGCTAATAAATCTTTTAGGTTCAACCAGTCTGTAAGTCTGGTTTCCGATAATACCGGAAAGAAATGTAGCGAGTGTGAAACTTTCAGTAAATGCAGGAGTGGATTCTGTCCAAAAACAGAGACAGAAGTAAGCAGGGATCATCCTGCTTGTCAAATGTTCACTAGTCCTCCAATCCTTGGTGACTGGCATAGAAAGAATACTCAACCGAACCAGAAAAATACGAACAACCATGATTTTGGAGTTCACCTAAAGGCATACAAGAATCATAGCGAATGCAACGGACCTGACCCAGAATACTGTCCCGTATATTGTTTAAAATATTGGAATTGTCAACTCGTTTTGAATGAGGTTATGAAAAAATAGTCGTGTCCAATCCATCTCATTTGTATTGATAACATGCCTATTAGGTCTAATGCTCGTTTAGCACAGTTTTACTTTTCCGTATACTAGGTCATTGCAGAAAACATCAAGCCTGTCGAACTCTCCTTGAATTACCTCCTCAACAGGTCTTGCCACTTCCTTCATAGATGTATTTGATTCAAGTATGAGTTGAGTTGAGACAATTTTTGGTTCGTTTATTGGTCGACCGATTTGACTGAGTAACCAAACGTATACCTCTTTTATTCCAGGGACTTTTCTATAGACTTCATCGGCGATCTTGTAGGTTAGAATATTATAGATCTTCCCAACGTGACTTACCGGATTCTTCCCGCATGCTGCTTCAGAGCAGGTTGGTCTATTTAACGGGATTATCCCATTAACTCTATTACCTCTGCCCACTTGACCACAATCGCCGCCGTCAGCAGATGTACCTAAAACCGTTAGGAACAGACCTCCAATTCCACGCCCTGGTCTATCTGCAGTATTGAGATCGATACTTATCTTCATATCAACCTTTGATCCAACATATTGCTTAATCTTCTCTAGAACTTCTCCTTTCAATCGGAAATACTTACTCTCGTTATCGATATGACTGTCCACGAAAGCCGTTCCAATGGTAAGATCGAGTGCATTATCCTTACGTAGTCCCATTACTTTTACATCCTCTCCTGTTTCTGGGAACTCCTTCTTGAACTCTTGACTATTGATATAGAATTCAGTGTCGCGAACAGTTTGTTCGGTCGGTGTGAGAGGCGCGAAGCCAACAGCAGCTGAGGTATCATTTGCACCTAGATACTTCTCTTTACGCTGGAATATGTCTGTAAGTGCTGTAGAACCACGTTTTAGTTCGACATCATATTTGACATGGTTGTCAGGATCTACTAGTCTAAGATTATTTGTGATCCATTCCTTAGCTGTTTTTACGGTGATATCTTCTACAGGTATTGTCTCAGAACCGACTGTAAAGGTTGCTCTATCGCCGAATACCAGAAGCATTGGTTTTACAACTTTGCCCCCACCAAATGCTACATCGACATCCCCTGCGACTAAGAGACCTTTGTCTATATTGTGGTGCATTATTGATCCGAATCTTTTCAAGTATTCAAGACTCAGCGCTCTTGATACTTCATCCATTATAGCATCACATATTGTATCCGGATGACCGAGGCCTTTACGCTCGCAGATCTCAGTTCTCTGCTCCTGCAAGGGAGTTTGAATAAGTGAATCGAGTATGATTTCAGACATGTGAAAACCTGGGTCTTATTGGCTCATATGAATCATTAATAAACTTGTGCCGAAGTTATTCCAAAAGGAATCTTCTATTCAAAAATCTCCATCATATAAGCTCAAATCAAAAGTTGCGCACTAAAGTCTAAATTATATTAAAATTTCATAAAGAACTATTTTTCATCCATTAATATCTCAATAGTCCACTTCGCAGTCTTACCTACAACATCTGGACACTTATCCGTATGTCCTCCTGCCTTATCAAATTCTTCGCGTTCTTTTGGGTTCCAGAAGTCATAAGATCTACCCATAATCTTAGTCTGGACATCTTTACAGATTACACTTCCATACTCTTCTATGAAGCGATCATGCAGTTTCTTGGCAAGTGTCATACATTTCTCTCTTTGTCCTAAGTTTGGAAAATCTTCTCGACCGTATCTTTGACTTATTGCTGCAACTCCACCTGTGAGAGCGCCACATGTTCCGTTAGTTGTTCGTCCTAATCCACCTGCCAGTCCATCGATGGCCTTAAAGATCTCTTTGCTTTCTTTTCCTAGAATTTCGCTTACAGCTGCGAATGTGCATTGTGAACAACTACCAAAATCTCTTTCATATTTGAATCCTGATTCGTAAGCTTTTTCCATCTTTTTCTCTTTGTCTGAATTCATAATCTATCACATCTTAACTTTCTATTAGCCAATCTGTTGACTAGTATTTTATTTGATGATTAATGAGTCTTGCTAACTAGCGCGCGCTAGTCAATTCTCAAATACTTACGCCTATTCAATTTATAGAAGAGAGCTTAAGTTTCCTAATTAAATCAAATGTAGAGCGATGTCACATTGATAACTCAAGAAGATATTGGAAAGATCCTTAAAACATATGATGAAAAGGCCATCATGATAGGTACTATTGGCAGTCATTCTGCTCTAGATATTTGCGATGGTGCAAAAGAAGAGGGATTAAAGACAGTTGTGGTCTGTCAGAGAGGTCGAGAGAAAACCTATCTAAGATATGATAGAATCATTAGTAAAACAATAATTCTCGAAAGATTTTCAGATATGGCTAATAGCGATATTCAAGAAGAATTACGTTCATTAAATGTTATTTTTGTAGCAAATAGATCTTTTTCAACCTATGTTGGATACGATAATATCGAGAATAAATTTCTGATACCTATCTTGGGAAGCAGATTCCTGTTAAGATCTGAAGAGAGAGATGTTCCGCGTAATCAAATATATCTGTTAGAACAAGCAAGGATCAGAACACCGAAGAACTTTAAATCTCCTGAAGAAATTGATCGCCTTGTTATCGTTAAGGTTCCTGAAGCTAGAAGAAAAATCGAGAGAGCATTCTTCTATGCATCCAGTCCTAAAGACTATTGGAATAAAGCTGAAGTCAGAATCAACAGTGGCGTAATCTCAAAAAATGAACTTGAAAAAGCTACAATTGAAGAATTTGTCATGGGAGCCAAATTCAATTTTAACTATTTTAATTCTCCAATAGAAAAAAAATTGGAATTCTTAGGGATTGATAGGAGAATTCAAACAGACCTTGATGGGATATTATCTCTACCTGCACAAGATCAATTAGAACTAAAATCTGTTGTCCAGAACATTGAAGTTGGCCATGAAGGTGCGACGCTAAGAGAATCTCAACTTGAAAAAGTCTATGATATTGGAGAAAAATTTGTTGAAGTTTGCCGGAAAGAGTATCCACCTGGAATGATTGGCCCGTTCGCCTTACAAGGTGCGATAACTAGAGATCTTGAGATATACATTTTTGATGTATCCCCAAGAGTCCCCGGTTCACCGATAATATCTACTACAAGTCCATATTCAAAATGGTATTATGGAGAGAATATGACAACTGGCAGAAGGATAGCACGAGAAATCTCCAATGCCAGGCGATTAAAAAGGTTAAGTGAAATAGTAACATGATCGAAAAAGCTGAGATTCTTGAGTCTCTAAAAAAATACAATCGTAAAGAGATCAAAATAGGGACTATATGTTCACATTCGGCACTCCAGATTTTTCATGGCGCTCGCCAAGAAGGATTTAGAACTGTTGGAATTACTACTGAAGATAGACGAGCGTTTTATGAAGCATTTCCATTTGGCAAACCAGATGAATACATTATTGTTGATAAATATCGAGATTTGATCGATCAAAAATTTCAGAATGAATTGTTTCAAAACAATGTAATCATTATTCCTCATGGTTCTTTTGTTGAGTATGTTGGACCTGAGAATCTGAAAAAGGAATTCAGGATTCCAATTTTTGGAAATAGAAATGCTTTGGAGTTTGAAGGTGATAGACGGAAGATGAGATTATGGTTACAAGACTCCAAAGTAAAAGTCCCTGATGAGTATTCGGATCCTTCCAAAATCGACCGCCCTTGTATTGTGAAGTTTCATGGGGCAAGAGGTGGAAAAGGATTCTTCGTAGTTGATTCGGAAGAGAATTATCAAAATCAAATTGAAAAACACATTAAAAATGGAGCTTTAAAAGAAGACGATTTAAGAGGAGTTACAATACAAGAAATTATTGTGGGAGTCCGTTATTATCCTCACTATTTCTATTCAGTTATGTTTGAAGGAGAAGTGAAAGTAGGGGAGGGAAGGGTTGAACTTCTTGGTATAGATAGAAGAATTGAGACTAATGTCGAAGATATTTATCGTATCCCAAATATTGCTAGATCGAAAATAGACCCCTCATATATTGTGACAGGGAATATGCCTGTCGTTCTTAGAGAGTCACTTCTACCTAAGGTTTTAGACATGGGTAGAAGAGTCACAGAGTCTTCTGTTAGACTTTTTCCACCAGGGATGATTGGACCTTTCTGCTTAGAGACAATATGCACTGATGATTTGGAATTCATTACTTTCGAAGTCTCAGCTCGAATTGTAGCTGGAACAAACTTATACCCGGAGGGATCCCCATATTCATCTTACATATTCTCTAAACCTATGTCTAATGGTCGAAGGATGGCTCTCGAGATCAAAGAGGGTATTAGAAAGAATAGATTAACTGACTTGATAAGTTGAATCTATTCAAGATCATGACAATGAATTAGTCTTATATCTTGATAGAAACCTACAGATCAGGGAAATACTATGAACGGAATAAATCTATGGAGTCTATTGATACAGATAATAGTGGGAATCATCGTAGTTGCTCCCGTCCTTTGGCTTATCGGCCGGTCAATGGTTGGAAAAGCGAAAGCAAAATTCACAGACGCCATCTGGATAGTCGCACTAGGAATAATCATCGCTACTATACTTGGAACATGGATTCATGGATTACTCGGATTTATCGTAACTCTAATAGTTTGGCTTGCACTGATAAGACACTTCTTCGATACAGGATGGATGAAAGCTTTACTCCTTGCCATAGTACTCGTGATTGTTTTAGTCATTGTTGGACTAATCCTAGCAGCTTTGGGAATAGCGATGATAGCTGGATTTGGCTCGATAACTGGCATTTTTGGCTGATCATTCCCGATCCCCTTTTTTTCTTTTTACGGGTAAGATACTCTAAAAAATCCAATTTTACATGTGAATACTGTGATAAACATCGCCGAAAGCCATGGAATAGAGTTATACTCAGATCACGAATGGTTTTTTTCATTTACAAATAGTCCCTATTATTCTCATAAACAATTGTCTTCTATCGACATCTATCCTAAGAGAGGAGTTACCTCTGCAAGTAGTCCAGTTGAAGGAACTGTAATTGAAGCTCGAAAGCTCAAACGTATGAATGATTATTTTTTAGCGATAAAATCAGGTAATCATAATACATGTGTAAAGATCTTGCATGTCAAGCCAACTGTGCAAATAGGAGATCATCTTAATCTTGGCGATGAAATCGGTCAATTCATCTGGAGCCCTTTTTTTGATTTTTGGACCGATCTTCACATGCATCTTGAAGTTCGACCTTTAGAAGATAGATTGAGAGCTGGAGGAGCACATCTAATATTTCCAAAATTTAGTTTAATAAAAAATTCTGGAAAGAAGAATAATCCAAAATCTTTCAGAGTAGAAACGAAATCTGATCGTTATGCATTGTTGACTCCTAACTTAAAAGCTCCAATTCTCTCTACCCCTTTAGCTCTGGAATTTGATGATTTACAATTTTTTTTGGAAGGCGGTCTGCCGCATTATGGCCATGGAGCACTTTGGACACCATACAAAAAGGTCCCAAAGAAGATTCTAGATAGTTTGAAAAGGTTTATTCAAATAGATTTTGTGAGAAAAGGCTACATACACTTTTTTTGTTTAAACTCTAAACCTGTAATTAAAGGAGTCTGTTACAAAGGAATTGGACTGTATCTTAATGACCCACACATCAAAATAATTCCCAGAAAAATTGGGGAACTTGAATTAGAGGTTGGTGATGAGATTTTTTGGGATGAAATATTGAAATCGATTAGATTTCAGTTATTACTCTGAAGATTTGCACACACTATAATTAATGATCGATGATTCTCCTAAAGCATAAATATTCAATAGAATTAGGTTCACGTTGTTTAACAAAATTGTAAGAAAGTGATTACGATAAATAGAGTGATTCCGGTTTGATAACGATAGTCGGTGCTGGCAAAATTGGTAGTGCTTGTGCGTTAAGCATTGTGTACAGAGGTATTTCTGACGTTACAATGGTAGATATTCAGGAAGGTCTTGCCAAAGGGGAAGCACTTGATATTACACAAGCTTCTCCATCTATTGGCTTTGATGGTGTTATCAAAGGTAGCTCTGATTTTGCAGATATGGTTGGTTCAGAACTTGTTATTATCACAGCAGGCTATCCTCGAAAACCAAATACTTCGAGAAGAGATCTAGCTCTAGGAAATGCTAAGATAATTACCTCAGTAGTTCGAGAGGTTGTGAAATATGCCCCAGAATGCAAGCTACTGATGGTAACGAATCCTGTTGATGCTATGACCTATATTGCGTATAAGAGATCGGGCTTTCATCGAAGTAAGGTATTTGGCATGAGTGGAATACTTGATACTTCACGATATCGTTCATACTTGGCTTCAGAACTTAATATCTCAATAGAGGATATTAATGGATTGGTGATTGGGGAACATGGAGATCTAATGATTCCATTGATTGATTATACAACAATTTCTGGAATACCCATTAGTGATTTGCTTGAGTCAGAGAGAATCGAAAAGATAGTAGAGACTGCAAGGTATAGCGCCATGGATGTCATTAAGCTGAAAGGAGCTACAGTTCACGCACCTGCTTCTTCTGTTGCGTTAATGGCCGATAGCATAATTAATGATAGAAAACGCCTAGTTTGTGTTTCTGTTATTCCAGATGGGGAATATGGCCTCAAGAATATCTCTATCGGTTTACCGGTTGTCTTGGGCAAAAATGGTATTGAAAAAATTATTGAACTTGATTTGGACAGGAATATCAAAAGTAAGCTTTCAGACGCAGCATCTTCTATCGACTCGGTGATATCACATATACATTCTGAGTAATTTAATTGTAAAATATTTTAACAATCATCATTAGAAGTTTAATTAACATAAATGGAAGGGAAAAAGATCTTTTGATTTCTGTCATCTCTTGTCTAACGAAATTTGATGAGCGCATGTGATTGATCATGCATTCTTTTTCATCTAATATTTTGAGGCTGATTTGATTGAATAAGATTCTGATTATCAATCAGTCTGTCATAGATAGTATCTTAAGCTATGCAAAAATGGCTTACCCAAAAGAGAGCATATTGATGCTTCAGGGAAAAACTACTAAGAAAAATATCGAAATAAATGAAGTTATTATTCCTCCTTTTGCTACACATGGAGAAGGATTTTCGAGTTTTTCTCCTTTCATGCTCCCAATCAGTTTTTCAATCGTTGGTGTTGCTCATTCTCATCCGAGTGGTGTGCTAGAACCTTCAACATATGATCTAAATCATGTTTATGGCAAGTTCATGGTTATAGTTGCTTATCCTTTTGAAACAGAGGATAATATAGCTGTGTTCGATAAAGATGGAAAATTAATTCGATACGAAATTGTAGAAGATTCATGACTTTGAAAATATTTCATCGAAATAAATCATGGGAGAACTGCCAATGAATATTGAAAAAAGATCTCCACCCATTAGAATAATAATTGAGCCTGAAAAATGTACGGTTTGCCGTTCATGTGAAATAGCTTGTTCATACCATTTCAAGAAAGAATTCAATCCAAAAATATCTCAAATAAAAATCATTTTTGATCCTAAATCTGCAGATCTAAGAATTTCTCAAGAGAATGGATGTGATCTCTGCAAAAATGAAAAGGTTCCATTATGTGTAAAATATTGTGTACGAGGAGCACTCAGAGCTGAAAAGGTGGGATAAATTTTGGATAATTATGGTTGGATAGGAAAATTTCTTCGAATAGACCTTAGCAAAAACAAAATCACAATTGATTCTTCAAAAAAACTTCTAAAAAGATTCATTGGCGGAAGAGGGGTTGGTCAATGGTTACTTTTCGATCAGGTATCTCCTAATACTCAAGCTCTTCACCCAGATAATCTACTAGTATTTAGTCCTGGAGTCTTAACTGGAACCATGGCGCCAGCCTCATGTAGAATGAGTATTGATACGAAAAATGTTCTTACAGGCGGAGTACTGTCTTCAAACGTTGGCGGTCATTTCGGACCCGAGCTGAAATACGCGGGATTCGACTTTCTGGTAATCCAAGGATCCTCTGACAGACCAGTATACTTGGATATTAAAGATGACCATGCTGAGATTAAAAACGCTTCACATCTCTGGGGGCGATCTACTTGGGAGACAGAAGATATAGTGAGAAAAGACCAAGGAGATCTTTCGATAAGAGTTGCCTCAATTGGCGTGGCTGGAGAGAACTTAGCTAACTCTGCATGTGTAATTGTTGATCGAGCTCGAGCCGCAGGTAGAGGAGGATGCGGTGCAGTCTTAGGATCTAAGAAACTGAAAGCCATAGCTGTAAAAGGTATACAACCCATCAACATTGCCGAACCAGAGAAATTCATGAATGAAGTTGAGAAAATTTGGAACAAGATTGATAGCAACAAATCTGTTGAAACAAGAAGATCACTTGGAACACGAGCCGCTCTTCCATTTTCAAATGAGCTAGGGTTTATGGGAGTAAAAAATTTTCAAGATGATTACTGGAATCCTCAGAAAATTAAGAAAGTCAGTCAAGAACAATTAAATTCTAATTTTGAGATAAGAAAACTTGCATGCTTCAACTGTCCAATACACTGTAGCCATCTATATAGAATTCCACAACAAACAGACGTCGATCTTATTTCTGAAGGTTTCCAATTGAATGTAGATTGGGATTTTGGAGGAAAAATCGATATAACTGACGGAGAAGCTTTGTTAAAGATTAATGCTCTATGCAATCAACTTGGATTGGATATAGATAATTCTTCAGCACCTATTGCCTGGGCATTCGAATTATATGAGAAAGGGATAATTGATAAAAATGATACGAATGGTTTGGATTTAATTTGGGGTGATGCCAACGTTGTCACAACACTTTTACACAAGATTGCTGAGCGTGAAGGTTTTGGCAAAATTCTCGCAGAAGGTTCATTGAGAGCCTCAAAAATTATTGGTAGAGGATCAGAAAAATACCTCTCACACATAAAAGGCCAAGACTCAATTGAAGCATTGAGATCGGATAAAGGATGGCTTCTTGGATGTATAACTTCTGCAAGAGGAGGTGGACATCTTGATGGAGCATTTCAAACACATAAAACACCTGGAGCTGGAGAACCCGATTCCTATGATTCCAAAGCAGAAAAAGTGTTCTGGTTTGAAAGATTCAAGGCAGTTGTGGATATGATGGGAGTCTGCTATTTTGCAACTGTATGGAGTGACAAAGATCTCATTGGTCCGGATGATTTTTCAAGATTATTTTCTACAGCAACGGGTGTTTCAATGACCGGAAGTGATCTAATGAGAACTGGACAGATAGTGCGAAATGTGGAAAAAGGCTTTAACACACTTCATGCAGGTTTCAAACGTTTTGATGATTACCCTCCTGAACGTTTTTTTAAGGAACCCATCATTTCAGGGCCTAATAAGAACAGAATTCTATCTAAGGAAGGCGTTGATCATATGCTTGATGAATATTATGAGTTGCATGGATGGGATAAGGAGACTGGATGGCAAACTACAAAGTGTTTAGATGAACTTGAATTAAATGAAGTGAAAGAACAAATTCGCTCAACTAAGAAACTTATGGAATGAACTCGTTTACCCTCCAGAAATTTAACTCCCTTAATGATATTGATGATTTATTTAATTGAGTATTATAACACGGATAATTTTTTGTTTTAACTTTACTGAATTATTCTATTTTTTTTCTCCAGTGGAAGACTAGCATTTTATATGAATCATTTGGGAGATTTCTGAATCAAACGTGGTGAAATGAATGGCATATTTAATGAGACCGAGACCATCACTCATGGGTGCATACCTACCTCCCGCAGAATCATATCTAGTTCCACATCTATATCAGCCACCAGCAGTAAACTACCTGATTCCTCAACCACCTGAGGTATATTATCAACCACCTCCTCAACAAGTAATTGTTCCACAGCCACCAGCTCGAGGACTTTATCAACCACCAGCAGTACCTGGATATATTCAACCACCTCCTCAGCCAGCAGCTTTTCTACCTCCCCCACAAGAGTATCTTGTACCAACTCCACCATTGTCGTACCTAACTCAATCTCCAGCATTCCAGGTCTACTAAGCAAACAGACTAGTCTACAGTAATTGCATCCCATAAGTGCTAGCACAATAGCTAATTAGAACTATACTACTATTGCTGAATGTGCTGTCCCTACATAACCCATGAGAGGATCATAGAATCGATTTTCGATCTTGTGGCTTAATTTCACCACAAGATTTGTTTTTTATTTTATGCGATAAAAATTCATATTCTCGATTAGTGTTCTAAAATTATTTGCCATGACATTTTTTGATGTGCCTCCTCAACTGATCAGTGGAACCAACCCACCTCTTCCGTTTACCAATATCAATAATCGCTATACGATCAGTACAACTCATACAAGGATCAATCGCAGCAAGTGCAATAGGCAGGTCTGCCACATATCCTCTCAACAAGGTAAAGACCTTGAGTATAGGTTCGAGCCTCGAAAGCCTTCTCTCCACCCCTATGAACATATCCTAAACGCACCTTAGCATCCACAACATACTCACCGTCAATAGTGGCGGTGATATTCTCAGCCTCCTTTAAAGCAGGATGCTGAGGACCAATAGGAAGAGTAAACGACGAATCACTCAACTACTAACACCAACTCAATCACGTAATATGGATGCGACATACACACTTAGTTAACAGATTCTTGCTGTCTCAGTAAGTATTGCTTCTAATCTTGTTTAATTGAAATTGTTTGTTAGAAAATTTATATTTCGCATCATAATTTTATTACATGCGTCATATAATAATTTAACGTCGTTATAAATCTGGACGTAAAAAAAATATTGGTGGGGTCCAGCATTACTGGACCTCTCGTATATTCGTCTTAAATTAGAAAAACTGCTACCTTTCAGACCATTTCGCCATTGGATACCATAGTTCTTTGGCGTCAGCTTCCATAGGCCATACGACTACCTTCTGTCCGTTTTGCCATTGAATCACACCCATCTTATGGCCTGTCTGCCACCCTGTAACAGGATCTACCTTGTACTTTCCGAAAAAGCTAAGGAATTCCATCTCACCTGCAACTTTTCTTATGGCGTCAGAATTGAGTGGATCATCACAGAGTTCCATGGCCTTCTGTACGACTAGACCTTGTTGATAGCCAGTTCCCGCATGATAGTCTGGTGTTAAACCATAATCTTGTTCGAAGGTCGATAAAAATTCATCATGGCTAATCCCAAAATCATGATTATACACCATACCTTTTTCCCATTGGGTGCAGCAGACATTTCCCTCAGCATATTTCCCAAGAGCTTCGAAGTATTGTGGAAAAACAGTACCTTGACCTGACCATACAAGATTCACGTCAAAATTCAGTTCTCTCATCTGTTTGATTGTTGTTATTGAATCAGGGTAACCTCCAGCATTGAAATGACAAGTCGGCTGGGCTGCTTTTGCTTTAGTAAGTAATGGAGTAAGGTCTGTTGTCCCCGGCCAAGTGTAAGTGTCGTAGAATACTATATCGAAGCCTTTGTCCTCAGCATATTGTTTGCCATATGACCCAGCCGTCATTCGAAATTGATCATCGCCATGAGTTACAGAGATTTTTAGAGCTTCTGGATCCTTTGGAACCACTCTTTCTAACATCATATCTATTATCGCTGCCATGTATTGAGGGCCATTAGTTATTGTGTGTACAATATACTTCCAATCCCTGAAATCTCTCGGATCAAAGGACGCTGTTCCATAAGCCTCGAAAACCTTGTATTTCTCTACCATGGGAACAGTTGCCATACCGAGAGGTCCCCAAACTGGCCCGAAAAGAAAGTCTACCTGATCCTCAGTAATCAGCTTCTCATAAAGTCTAGGAACATTCTCTGGTTTACATTCATCATTGTATAGAATAAGCTCAACCTCGTATGTGTTACCGTCTCCAGCCTTTATTCCGCCTGCCTCATTGACATGTTTTGCCCAGAGTCTGGCTGCGTTACCTTCACTATGACCAGCTACAGATTCATTACCTGTGAAGGGTTTTGTTCCGCCAATCTTGACTTTTTTCTTACCTGATGTTGGCGTAACTGTCACCGGACCCGGTGAAGTCGTTGTAGGTGTAGTAGGTGCTGGTTGGCCATACTGTGAAATGCCATATCCTGCTGCTGCAACTGCACCTATTGCTACGGCTGCACCTGCATACTTTAGGTATTTACGCCTGCTTATTTTATCCTCACTCAATTGCTTTGACCTCTATTCAAAGCTGTGGTATTGGTTATTATTGAGTCTTGCTACCGCATTTGTCACAATATGTGGCGTTAGAGGATATTTCTCGTCCGCAATCAGGGCATTTTCTGGCCATGATCTCTTCTTTTGATGTGGCTAGTTTGTATTCATGTTCCATGATGTGATGGTAGTTGTCTGGTGATATTAGATTGCGGAATGCTCTCTCGATAACTTCGTTTAACGCTGGATGTATATGCATTCCGTTAGTTATCGGGTCCATGTTTTGCTCGGACGTATACATTATATTAATTATCTCTTGTATGAGAATTGATGCATATGGACCAATGATGTGAGCTCCGAGGATTTTTCTGCTATTCTTTTCGACTAATACTTTTACGAAATAGTCTTTTACTGCCATGGCCTCGCCTTTGGCAGTATCTTCATATCGCTGAATTCCAATGAGTACACCATCTTTTCCATATCTTTGTATCGCCTCATTTTCTTTGATCCCTACGCTAGCGATCTCTGGATACGTGAATACAGCGTGTGGAATAGCGTGATAGTTCATTGGCACTTGTCTATTCAACACTGAATTATAATATACGATCATTGACTCAAAATTCGCCACATGCTTAAAGAGATATTTACCGTTGGCGTCACCTAGAGCCCATATACCTTGTTGTGATGTCTCCAAGAATTCGTTTGTTATGATCCATCCTTTCTCATCCGTTTCTATTCCGGCTAAATTTGGATGAAGAATATCTGAGTTAGAGCCTCTTCCAGCAGCTACAAGAATTTCATCTGAAGTTACTATCTTTTTCTTTCCATTCTCTATGTTTATAGCAGTCAGTTTTTTCTTGCCTTTGACTGATTTAACTTCCTGAACTTCATGGCTGGTTATGATTGTCATATTTTTCTCTAGAACTTTTTTCGCCAAGACCGATATTTCTGGTTCTTCTGATGGTAAAAATTTTTTATTTCTACCAATTATGGTAATTTTTGAACCCATGGTAGCAAGGAAGTGCCCTAACTCGGCTGCTATGTATCCTCCACCGATTATTGCTACACTCTCTGGTAAATCACTGATTTTGAGTATAGTATCGCTTGTCAGGTAGCCTGCTTTTTCTAGTCCTTTAATTTTGGGTATTATTGGTTTAGAACCAGTGCATAGGAAAATCATGTTTGCATTTATTGTTTTTTCTCCAACTTTCACTGTGTATGGAGCTATAAATTCAGCTTTTTTAGGATAATAATCAATATTTGGTGAGTGTGAAAGTCCTTGTCGTATCATCTCAACATCTTTTTTGATGATCTTCCTCATCCTTTCCATGATATTTTTAAAATCGATTTTCTTAATGCCTGTGTCTATTCCTAATTCCTTAGCTTCTTCAATTATTCTTACCAATTCTGCCGGGTATAATAAGATCTTAGATGGAATGCAACCTCTGGTTAGGCAGATTCCACCAGGTTCATCTTTATCGATAACTGCAACTTTCATGTTTGGGTTTTGGCTGATCATAGCATCAACTATACCCATTGCAGAACCAGTACCTATAGATATTAAATCGTACTCTTTCATTTTAAAAACCGCAAAAGGTATTGTATATTTTAAGTTCAGAATCTAATATTTTATGTTAGTTTTTACTCATTCATTATATTAAGATCATTGTATTTTGAAAAATTCATAAAATATTATTTTTTTTATAAAGTAAAATAATTTGAAAAATAAATATCTCAATAGAAAAATGATTATAACTCTAGATTTCACATTTTTAATAGCGTATAACACTAATTTGTTGTTATTGATGTTTGTTTGAATAAATTCTTCTAACAATAGCCAAAACTATCGTAATAGGCAATGCAATATAGACTATTGATGTTAGAACTGAAGCAAATGCGAATGAAAACACTGATGCTAAAACATTATTGAAAGGCGAAATCACAACGTAGATAATCGATGTCGAATGGACAATTGCTATCAAAGGCATAAGTAATATTCTAAACATTGACTTTATGTATATAGAGTCACCTATCCATCTTGCCAATTGTGGAGACCATGAATAATAGAAAGCATTCCATCCTAGAACAATATTTTCGCCAAATTCATTTGAACCAATCATATCGTCTCTAACATGTCTCATATAGTCTACTTCAGAATTTAATGCACTTCCATGTAATGTAGTAATCATTACACATACGGAGGGTAGAGTTGGTGTTGAAGAGATGAGCACCATTTTGATTGTTCCATTTCCGTTGATATCACAGGCAGTGGAAACTAAGTTGATATTACTGACCATTATTGATCCTGATGTCTCCCATCTTGAGAAATTATACCCGGAATCCGGATTTGCTGAAATAGTATAGCTTCCTGTCGCCCTTACTGTTTTTGAGCCGTTTCGGTAGCTTGACCCGTCAAATCCTATTTTACCTGCATTGGTTGGTTCGGTTTCAAAATTTATGTGTGCAGATTGAGATGGTGGTGGTGATTCAGATTGTACCATTCTTAAAGTTCCATTACCTGATATACTGCACTCTGTTGAGGCTGAATTTGAATTTGAAACACTAATGTTGCCTTCTGTTTCCCATTTTGAAAATTCATAATTTGTTGCGGGATTAGCATTGATATCGTATGTACCTGACTGTTGGGTTATTGTTGAGCCGTGATTGTAGCTATTATTATTGAAAGTGATAGTACCTATAAAGGCTGGTGAGGTATTGAGAGTGACTTCGAACTGAGTTGTTGGAGTTTCAGATTGATATTTAATAATGAGTTTAGGTCTGGAGTCTAATAGGAATTCTTCATGTTCTTTTGATCTGAATTGGGCATAGTCTACAGAGCTGGTTCTTTCCTCAGAAGTAATAACGAATGATACTGTTTTGTTGTTGTCCAATGCATCTAGAACAGTCGATGTGACATCAAAAAATATGCTTTCACCAATATGGCTGATATTGACTGTTGATAATGGATCCTTTTCAAACTGTGGAGCATTATTGTATGTAATATTTGATTCAGACCAATTTGTATTGGGGCAATAGTGTGCATTAACTTCTATTTGGGATCCGATATAGACTGTGTATAGATTTAAGTTTGCAGATTGTATGATTGTCTCTGAGGGCACGCTTGACAAATTAAATAGTAGGTAGGAGTTTCGGATAACTCCACCAAAAAGTGTTCTATTACTGGCATATAATTCTTCGAGTTCGCCATAATTAATGTCTGGATCAACGGAGCTCACGTATGAGTCATCAGTCGGTATAATAATGTCTTCATCCGGCAATCCTTGGGTAGGCACAAAATGAATAGCCATTATAAGAATAAGCAAAATTAGTAAGATCGGTTGATATCTGGTTAACAATACTGTTACCTATTACTTTATGGATATGTCGTCCATTTAAATTTGATAGCACACGCTACCAGAAACTAACCATAGAATAAGGTTAATTTACATTAACATAGTTTCAACATTTTTAATGATTCTAAAGATCTTTTTCTCACTTGCATTCTTACGTAAATGATTCAATTTGCTTTCACTAACGCCTAATTCAGCTTATCACTTTTTTATTTCGTCTAAATACTCTATATGCTACTGCACAACCTAAGATGATAATGAGTACTACAATTGAAATGGTTATCATAGTGGGATCAGGATGGCTCCATGTCGGTGTGAATAATATTTTGAAAATAGATTTTTCCTCCTTTTTTCAAACCTAGCTTGCTTCGATTTTAGATGTACTTTCTGTTCATAGATATGATTTTGTATCTGCCAAAGACGTCTTGTGCGGCATTCTTACCCAAAGACCACCTCACAATAATCTTAAAGAATAATTCATTGACCATTTCTTTCAAAAGAAGTCTGAAATAAATCCTAGTCATTTCCTAATAATCTTTAGATCTGAATTAATGAAAAGGTTGAAACAAATGTTTTCGCGCGAAATTATCATTCGTTTATTAATATACTGCATAAGCATGAGTTTGATTTTCATAATCCCTTTCGTCTTAGCCTTACTAGGACATTACTATCAAGAATTCTATCTGCCTTTAGTGATAATAGGTTTTATGTCAATAATAATTGGTGCACTAATAGCACTAAAGAAATTACATTAGGTCCAACGTGAATACGAGAAAATAATTTAGATATTAATATTAGATTTTCAGTAATTCCTTTTTTGGTGCGGGGGGTGGGATTCGAACCCACGAAGGGCTACCCAAATATTTCTCTAAGTATTTCTCACTCATTTACAATACACCATACAAATTAACAATATGATAGATAGCATATGAAGTGATATTTAACCGGTGTACCATTAGAAAAGTAGATCAAAAGTCACCATAAGAACTGTGGAACACGCCTCTCATAATCTGGATGGTTAAGTACTTCCTGCATCTTCCACCAAACGAACGCTCTAGCAACATCACTATCTCTAATATATGTCAAACAACGTCTATGGGTATTGTTACCATAAGCTCTCCGTTCTATTTCTTCAGGGATTATCTGATATCCAATTTCAATTAAACGGACATCATTATTTTGACAAATTCGAATAACTTTCCTTCCGATAGTTTTCGGACAGACGAGAACCTTAGTCTGATTAAAACCATTTTCTTCCCAAACGTGATATTTAACAAAAACACGATAAAGTCCACCTCTATCCAATGGTTGAGAGTGATTTCTAACCTCTATCGCATATTCATCTGTTAAAACATCGATATCCATTCTTCCTCGTGCATCGGAAACATTTCTATCTACTGGAGCTTTGATTCTCGCTTCCATTCCTAACAGTCTGAAATATTCGGCAACAGTTTCGATGAGACAATCGCCTATCGGATCATTCTGCATCTTCAAGTTTCTAGTGAACTCTACTGTATCTTGGGCATATCTTTCAATTTCTTCTGTTAAATCACCTGAATAATAGAAATTCTGCCGATTGCACTGATACAATTGAACTCCATATATTTGCTCATTGATTATTTCACTGAGGCAGTGACCAATCGTAGTTTTATATGAATGCCTTCGACGATCAGGAATAGTTCTGATATGATAATTCGACCAATGATCAGCAAGGAAAAGAAGTTCTTGTCTTGATTTAACCCCACAATGATTTACACAGCGACTGATCCAATTTTTAAAATATGTTCTTTTCTCAACCTCATTCCTAGGAGGACTAATTCTAAAATGCCTAATACATTCTCTGGCTAAAGTGCAGTCAGGACAAGGAGAGAAGAATTCAGGAATCTCCCTACTTCTTTCTTCCCAAGGATCGTGTTCTTCATTTGACATTATGATTTGTTCGATAAATTCGTAGGATCAATAAAAAGTGATCATATGATCACATGGCATTAGATTTTCGATCTATCAATGAAAGTAATCCGTAATTCTGCCTATATCCATAACCTATTCACGAAATATAGCTGATTTATTCAATCATACTCCTTAAGTTAATACATAGGGTATCCCATAGACATATCGTTCTACATCGTAATAGTCATCTTATAGTAAGCATTTTAGAGTTCATTTCACTGGTCAACCATCTGGATTCATATATAAAATAGCATATCTCGGGTAAAACAGCCAATTTTAAAGGAATTCAGGGTCTCATTTCATCGTCTCGAAATAATAAATAATCAAGAATCAAGTCTGAAAAGTCTCAAAATGGATCGATTTGATCATATTAACCTCAAAATATTGGTTTACTAATAACTTGAAAAACCGAATTAATCAAAATATTCAAGTTAATGACAGGTGACTTACATTTCTCAATGACTATAATCAGATGCTTAGATTAAACTAGGCAATCCCTCTGCAATGGGGAACTGAAACTAATCTATGACTTTTTGCCTTTCTGGAGGATGAAGGTATACTTAGAAATCCTAGATCATTTTTCCATAGAAATCATTACATGATATATTTCAGATTAATTTGAATTCAAAAAAGTTCTCAAGTAACAAAATCCTTAGTGTCGAAAAGCTCATGAGTATCGTCGAGTTAAATAAAACATGATTTCAAAAATGTCAGATAATAAGGATGTTTTGGCAAAACTAGATCAAATTCTTCGTGTTTTATGCATACAAGTTGGAGAAGGCAAAAGCATGACTGAAAGAGCACGACTATTGAAAATAGCTGGACTAGATAATTTCACAATTGCAGATATACTAAACACATCACCTAAAACAATTCGGACACTCACAACACACTTACGAAAAAAAAGGAAGTAAGTGAGATTCTATTGGTAGAATTGAATGATGAAAGAATAGAAAGGTTATTGGCAGCACTTCTAATACAGACAATGAAAAATGCAACTCTAAAGGAGAAAATTGAACAACTCAACATAGTAGGCTTTTCAAATCTGGAGATCGCCGAACTTTTAAAAACATCTCCACAAATAGTCGCTCAACGTTTATACGAAACCCGTATGAAACCACGATCCAAAAGGAAAAAATAGATTGAGCCAAGTAGCTGATTTTCGGTTAGCTCCATTCGACCAAATGAAGATAGAGTCTTGTGGTAAATTTATTGGTAATTACAATTATTGGAAGTTATACTTTGTAGAAAACATTTTCAGAATAATAACTCACACAATATTATCAGTGCAATTAGGTCCTGATTGGTGGGATAAAGCAGTAGATGACAAAATTAAGAATAAAGTTGAAGACTTTAAGAGAGAATATATAAAACGTCCTTGGCATACGAAACCAGGACCACATGACATTTATTACGTCCAATTATGGATGTTGAATGAGATTATGCGTGCTAACTCCCACATACTTTCGGATGCTATACCAGACATAGATGAATGGATTGCAAGGATTGAACAACTGAGACTTCCCAGAAACATTGTTGGGCATATGAACTATCCAAACCAAGCAGATCGAAAAAGAATAAATAAAATTTATCTGGATTCAAAAGTACTTTTAGAATCTTTAGAAAATCGATTACGATTGAAAATTCCTTAAACAAACACCATGATTTTTTCAATATACCTATGATCATAAGGTTCGGAAGTACACCTTTAGAGCTCAATCATAATTCCAAATACTGAAAACTCCAAGAGTACCAATACTAAATAAAATCATGTTTTTTCACGATAAAATGACACAATACCGGTAATCTAAAAAACATAATTCAACATGATAATTAGAAAATAAGATGTTTACAATGACTGAAAGTGAATTAGAAGAGTTACAGAACATTAGAAAATTACTAATGTTATTATTGTTCAAATTGGGTGCGACTCAAGAGGAAGTCTCTAAAGCATTAGGTGTATCGCAAGCTCGTGTCAGTCAAATGCTTCCAACAAAAAAAACAAAAGTCGCTCAAGTCGAGTGCTCAGCTATTAAAGATTGAACTCTATATGGATGAATAACATGAGCTCTAAAAGAGAACTGTCAGAGATATTGGAGGAAATCAGTACTAAACTCGACAAGTTATCTGCACTAATCATTTGTCAAAATGAAAATCGAGATGTAAAAATTAGAGTTCTGACAAATTCTGGTTTCACTTCCAATGAGATAGGCGATCTTTTAGGATTGAGTGGAAGTGCGGTTCGGGATGCTAGGAAGAAAACCAAAAATAATAAAAAAAGAAAGAATTAGAATTTCTTTGCTTTAGCATGTGTTCACTATGACAGAATCTTTTGATGAACAAACTTTAGTAGAGATTAACAGAAAACTTGACACTATAATTAGGTTATTAATTTCGATCCTAATCAAAGATATACCATCAGAGAAAGAAAAAATCATTTTTCTAAGCAGATTAGATATGAAAAATGTCGAAATCGCAAAGATATTAGGTAAGAATCGAAAAGCTGTAGATACTGCTCTAAGTAGAATGAGAAAGTCTAGTTCTTCCAAATCTAAAACATCGAAAACCTAAGTTTCTTATTTCATCTAAGCACAGCAGTGAAAAGATTAGTCTAGATTGCAATTAAAATCTATGTAAAGGAATAATCTATGATAGCCGCAATATCTCAAGAGAAAAGAGAGCTTATAAAAAAGATTCAAGAAGCAGTTGGCAAATCAAATCAACGCCTAATAATCCTAAAAAACATTAATAAAAAAGAATCAGTAAGTGAGTTAATAGAAAGGTTAGATATTCCTCAACCAACAGTAAGTAAAGCTATTGTAAGATTTCATCAGGGATATCACCTAATAGAATATATTGGTAAAAAAGGCAAATCACCAATATTTGATAAAATACCACTTTTGAAAGAAATTGGCAGTCTAGACAAATGGATTAAAACTGATATTGAAACTGTTGAAGAAATTGAACCAAAGAAAATAAAGAAAAAAAAGCAATTACCAACAAGCATTCCATTTATTGACTATAAAATTGAACGTAATGCCAATAAGATGGCTGAAGGACCTTATGTTGTGCTATATCTTCTCGAGAATTCCATAAGAAAGTTCATCGATATTACCCTAACTGAAAAATACCAAACAAGAAATTGGTGGGATAAAGCTGTAACGAAGTCCGAATTGTTAAAAAAAGTAAAGGAAAGAAAAGACCTTGAAGGTATAAATAGATGGCATGTTCCTCGCGGAGAACATGAAATCTTTTACACAGATTTAAATGATCTTTCGTATTTTTTTAGAAAGTACAATAAAGAATTCGAAAAATATCTTGATGTTCAATTATGGAGTACCATTCTTGATAGAGTAGTTAAATTATCTAGAAATATTATAGATCATCACAATCCACTTCCTCAAAGAGAGATTAACCGTTTAAATGAAATATTGGAAGACTGGAAACGTCAAATGAAAAATGTTGATCCAGCTAAGTAACAATATCATTAATATGTACGGCAGTGCTAGTCTTTCTTTTAGCTAAGATTGGTGGTATGCTATACTTATCGTCTTCTAATCCTTGATTAATCCAATTCAGAAAATCAGGTTAAATCAAAATGGAAAAAATTATTTTCAAATGTTTACGTTGTGGTAGATGCTGTAAAAACCTCATAAGACATAAACAATCTCCTTCCATTGAAATATGTAGGGAATGTGGTAAAATTCACTCAGATCGAATTATAGAAACGACTAATGGGTTATCTCTGCTTCCAGAAGAAATTAATAGATTCCAAAAAGAACATGTTTCTCCAGAATTTGGTGTTGGTTCTAGCAAAGACGCTGAGTCTTTACCAAGTAAAATCATATCATACCAATTAAATCTCAATACCTGCCCACAATTTTCAGTCATTAATGGTTGCAGAATTTATCATAGAAGGCCATTGATTTGTAAAGGATATCCTCTACTTCATCAGAAGAGCTCGCCTCTGGGAATCGTTCATCCTGACGAGTGCATGTTCCTTGAAAGACTTGTAAAGAGAAACGGTCCTATTGATAATTTATTACCCATGACACCAAAAAAATTCAAAGCACCAAAAGAATGGCAAGCCATCTTTGAAATGGATAGAAAAGTTGCGAGAAGCAATTCAAACATTCTTGATCGAATCTATGTATTTGACCTCAAAACAAAAAAGTGGATATCGGGTGGAGGTCTAATTTCTTAGATGATCATTGAAAGCGTATTAAGTACTAGCTAGCTATATTAGACTGTGGACATTCCCATAACCATCAACGGTCAGTAGTTCGAAATTAAAATGATGAAGAACTTTATAGTCAACACGCTTACTATTTCTCTTCGGAGTCACTAGTACGGCTTTAGAATAACCGTGGGATAATGCTATTGCCATCTGACCAATACCACGAATAACGTCGTCCCTTGTAGACTTGATTTCGATAGCAATCTTTTCACCGTTTTTATTGGCTTCACCATCTATCTCTGAATGATCTAATCGTATTCTACGAATAGAGACTCGGTATCCTAGTGATCTGAAATATTTAGCAACAGCCCAGCTGAGAAATCGCTCACTCAAGAGCATTACTTCCTTTTTCTGAACAGTATGACATTATCAAAATCTGTAACGTGCTCGAATCCTGACTCTATCAGTTCTCTAGCTTCATCGACCGTCTTTGCTACTTTACAGACATAAGCTTCATCTGACCAATTGACTAAGTGTGTATAGACTAGAGTATTTCGAATGTTCTTATGACCTAGAATATGCATAACATGCAGAATGTCTTTTGTTTTATGATACTCCATAGTGGCTTTGAAATGACGTAGACTCTTGAAATTGATTTTTTGTAACCTTGGATTATTAAACTGCTCTACTGCTTGTTTTCTTTTTATGAAGAAGTATTGAGAAAAATCTTTGAAACTTGTATCACCGAATAAGTAGTCGTTTTTTCGTGGTAGACTCATAATCATGGCATAGGTTCTTGATGTTATCTTCAGTTGTCTAGCTCTTGATCCTTTTTCTGGTTCAATTGTAACAGTCTGACTATTAGGGTCTAAATTAATCCATTTAATGTTCCATGCCTCTCCAGCTCTAACACCAGTATCTTTCAATAGCATAAGGTAAGACGCCATTTTTTTACCAAATACTGAGATCAATTGTTCTATTTCAGATTCTAATGGTACAAAGGGTAGCTTGTCAATTCTACGATATCGGGGAGGATGAAAGTCTAATCTTTTCCATTTGGCATATCTCTTGTAAAATACAACTAAAACTTCTTTACGATTATCTGATACATCTCTTATAGCAATGGCATCTTTAACACTCTCAGGGTCATCAAGATCACTAGACTTTGCTAAAGCCTTGAGTGCTTTTACGTTGTAGAGAATGGTGGATTCTTTGTAGCCTTCACGTTTCAGATGGAACGCAAATTCGACAAGTACTGAGGATTTATTTTTTGGTGCGGGGGATGGGATTCGAACCCACGAAGGGCTAACCCACAGGATCACCCATCCAACGAGGAAGATCTTGAGTCTCACGCGCAAAAACATTGCGTCCCGCGCATTTGACCTGGCTCTGCCACCCCCGCAATCATAGGAAAATCAAGCGAAATGAACCATAAAGCTTTCTAAAACAAAGTTTGAAACATTACCGACTTTAATCTATTTGAATAGATAATTTTGAGATTGTCTTAAAACGAGTTTTGGTTAATTACAAAAGTTCTATTTCAACAAAAACGTCGTCTGGTGTTCGGATCCTCATCAGTCTTTTCATAAAGCGTTCATTAGGATCTACATCAATCAGCCTTTTGTGAATTCTCATCTCCCATTTATCCCAGGTACGTGTTCCTTGACCGCATGGGGTTTTTCTGGTTGGGACAACAAGCTTCTTTGTTGGGAGGGGTATAGGTCCATGCAATTTGACAGCCGTCCTCTCAGCAATTCTCTTTATCTCTTCACATATTGATGTGAGATGTTCCGGCTCGATGCTTGAGAGGCGTATTCTTGCTTTCCCTGGCATTTCTTTATATCCCAACCTAACCTGTAAATGCGTACACAGTAGGAACTGTATGGATTTTAAAAAGGTTTAGGTGAGAAAGGACCGAGAAATATTTGATTAAGCTTTCTCAGCTTTCTCAGTAACTTCTTTGACGACACCTACTGCGATAGTATTGCCCATGTCTCTGACAGCGAATCTTCCAAGTTGAGGCATTTCACCAAAAGGCTCAACCACGATTGGACTCAACGGCCGCATCTTAACGACTGCACTGTCTCCTGTCTTGAGAAAGTCAGGTTTTTCTTGTATCACTTGTCCAGTTCTAGCGTCGATTTTTGAAATCAGTTCTGTAAATGTTGCTGCCATAGTTACTGTATGTGCATGTATCACTGGCGTATATCCTTGAGCTATTGCAGTTGGATGGTTTATGATTATTATCTGACCAATAAACTCCTTCGCGACAGTTGGTGGCTTGTCAGCATGACCAGCCACATCACCTCTGTGAACACTTCCTTTATCCACACCTCTTACGTTGAATCCTATGTTGTCTCCTGGCTCGGCTTTCGGCATGTTTGTATGATGTGTTTCTATTGATTTACATTCTGCCTCCACATTTGCAGGCATGAAAACCAATTTGTCACCAACCTTTAGAATACCTGTCTCGACTCTACCTACTGGAACTGAACCAACACCAGTTATAGTGTATACGTCCTGAATCGGGATTCTGAGGGGTTTGTCAAGCGGTTTCGGAGGTAATATGAATGAATCCAAAACATCAATCAATGTTGGACCTTTATACCAAGGCATCTTATCGCTTGATTTAGCAAGATTGTCGCCTGTCCATCCTGAAACTGGAATCACCTCCAGTTTGGAGGGGTCATATCCGACTGTTTTCATGAGAGATACTGCTTCTTTCTTGCATTCCTCGTATCTCTCTTGGGACCACTTGACTGTATCATCATCCATCTTTGAAACTGCGACGGCTATCTGAGTTACACCTAATGTTCTCGCGAGGTATGCGTGCTCTCTGGCCTGTCCACCAGGCCCGATCCCAACTTCAAATTCACCCTTCCTTGCGGATACAACTAGTATTGCAGCATCTGCTTGACTTGTTCCGGTGATCATATTCTTGATAAAGTCTTTGTGGCCGGGAGCATCAATTACGGTATAGAATAGTTTTGGGGTCTCAAACTTTTGGAAACTTAAGTCTATTGTGAGTCCACGTTCACGTTCGTCTTTGAGGTTGTCAAGAACCCAAGCAAATTTGAAGGTATCTCCTGCCCCAATCTTTTCAGATTCTTTACCATAATCCTCTATTTTCTTTGCATCTATATTACCTGTAGCATAGAGCAGGTGTCCTGTCATCGTACTCTTTCCATGGTCTACATGACCTACAACAATTAGATTTAGGTGGGGCTTCTGACTCATAATTCAAACCTCTATATTTAGCGGTTCGTACTTTTAGGTGGTTTGCATATATTTAAGGATTAGACTTCTACCTCGATGCCAGAGCGACCCTTTCCATTTCATCACGTTTTTTAACTGCAAAGCTTTTAGCATCTCTTGAAGCAGCGAAAATAATTTCATCTGCTAGAGCCTCATCGACTGTTTTGGGGTTACTGAAAGCAGCCTTTCTTGTTCCATCAGATAAGTGACGAAGAGCGAGATCTATCCTACGTTGAGGTGCAATATCTACGGATACTGGATAAACTACACCACCATAAGCAACCCTTGTTACGTCTTCACAAGGTGATGAATTAGTTATAGCTTGGACAAGAACTTCAACTGGATTTTTTCTTGTCTTTAGATTTATTATATCAAAGGCGTTCTTGACTATGCTTGTAGCCTTCGCTTTTTTACCTCCACTTTTACCTGGGCGCATCATATTATTAATCAGCCGTTCGACTATATTCACATTTGACTTCATGAATCTGTGATGTTCGTGTCTGCCACCACTGTGTGGATTCTGTATCGGCTTTAGACTAATATATCTTTTCAAGCCTGCATCCTGTACTTCAATACCTTCAAGGCTCCATTTATCGAAGACTTTGAATTCGACGCCTTTCTTGACATCTTTGCTCAAGTTACTCTAACACCAAATCCAACTAGGTTTCTATCAAGACTTTTAATCTAAATAATAAGGGTTTAGAACTCAATTAAAAATGCATATTATGGGAAGGCGGTGACGCATCCTCAGCAGATCGACGCTGTTCACAATAGTGGAGTCCCAGCAGCATCCTAAACCCTGTGTTCCTACCAGCGCCAAACCGTCCACCTTACGGTTGCTCTCTTCCGAGCCTCACCGGATTCGATGGCAAAGAGATAGGCAACTTCCCTTCAGAAGCGCCTCCTCTTCCGTCAGCCCAGCAGGGCAGAGTCTCATCGTCAGCGACCAGGCCCTGCTATTGATCAGCAACACCTCACCGTCAAGTTAACGGATTCCCGCGTATAGCCGATTTCGGGTGCAGAGAACGGCTGGCTCCCCAATCCTCCATCACCGCCAAATATGAACTTGACTAAGCTACAGATTAAGCTTCCCGAACAAGACATCTAATCTCTTTGTTTTCAAACAAGACTCTACATACTTCACATAGATCTCCACTTGTCCATTCCCCACAATTCCTGCAGGAGTTAAGCTGCACCTTATGATTAGCAATCATATGACTGAGTTTCATTTTTGAAGCAAAAGCGGTATATTTGAGGCTTGGATGCTTATCCTCCAAACTATTTAGAATGTCTCGTATTTCACCTCTCAATGCCCTACTTCTATGTGGACAAGGAACATGCTGGAATTTAAGACCAGTCACATATGCATACAGAGCGATCTCACGTTCATACAAATAGCATAATGGCTTTACTCTCTCAATAAATCGACCATCTGGATCAGCCAAAACTGGAGAGGGTCTCATTAACCTATCTACACCACCATGTAGAATGTTCAGAAGCATTGTTTGAACTTCATCATCGAGATTATGCGCAGTTACAATCTTGTTAGCTCCGACAGATCTCCCAGCCATCTCTAGGGCCCGGCGACGTAAAACGCCACAATATGAGCATGGTGCCAACTCATTCTGCTTTTTTAAAAATTCATCAAGAGTTACTTGAAAAAGACCTTTGAATGAGAATAGTTTATGTTCAATTCCAAGGGATTCGGTTAGCGATTTAGCAAGTGATACGGCTTCCTCTCTATAACCGTAAATTCCCTCATCAATAGTTATAGCTATTAGCTTGGATAATGGAAATCTCATCTTGAGCTTGCTCAAAATGGAAAGTAGTGTAAGGCTATCTTTTCCTCCAGAAACAGCTACTGCTATTTTATCTTTATAGTCAAACATCTTATAATCAGAGATAGTCGTCCTAACTTTATTTTCTATACTTTTCTTGAAACATCTTTTACATAGGTTAACTCCTTCATGCTCCCGTCGATAGAATGCATGGGACTTACAGAATGTACATTGCATTGAAATCGCCTTAGATAGTCATAAAACCGAAAGTCATGTACGACAAAGCGAGATTCATCACTACAATAGCAAGGAATACTCCTCCGACAGATACTCTGACAAGTCTAGCTGCTTTTTTTGACTTTGAACTGACTAGTGAATATATCATTTTATCTCCATCAAGTGGGAAGAGGGGCAACATATTGAAGATAGCTATCCAAAGCAGCAAAGTGGAGGTCCAGTATCCAGTCCAATATAGATGAAACGGCAACTCCTTAGGAGCAATACCCAGTCTAGATTCATAGTAAGGAAAAGGGTATATACCTAGTAGGGCGCGTGTGGGATCTTGTGGATGAGGTTTAGTCTCAACACTCACATCCCCCCTATCTGTTCCTAAAATCAGGATAGTTCCTGGTTTAACCTTACTCATGAACTCAGCTAAATCATTAACATCTTTAATTGGTTGATTATTTATGGAATAGATAACATCCCACTTTTTCATATCAACTTGTGAAGCCCCTCCATCTTCGATGACTCCTGAAACAATAATTCCTGAGGGCCCATCATAACATGGACTCATAATTACACTGAAGTTGAGAAATAGCAGAGTAACAAGACCCCACACCGCGATATTTGTAGCTGAACCTGCTGAGAATACTCTTAATTTGGTTCGGAGAGATGATTGCTCAAGCTTCTCTTCATCTAGTTCTACAAAACCTCCTCCTACTATGAAGACAAAAAAAAGCCCCGCAGATTTCAAAGGTATATTATCAACTAAACCAGCAATTGCATGAGCAAACTCATGCGTTATAAGAACAATAGCTAAAGCTATTATGAAATATGGTAAAGTCTCAAAACTGATAGTTATTCCAGGAAGTATAGGAACCATTCCTGCCGCTTGTGGTGTTCTATTCACCAATTCAATGACATTATTGGATAGAAAATAGATAATGAAACCCATCTGGACAAACGCAACTATTATACCAATATTCCAGACGACTCTCCAAATCCTCTCTCGGTTCTTTGAAAAGAAGGTTAACCTCTCATTCAAGAATGATGTTTTCAACATCAAGTAGAACGGTTCTACTATGATGCCTCTCTTCTCCCAAGTAAACACTTTCGCCAATATGTATAGCATAACCCAAAAAGCTACAATGAAAAGTAATGTGGAGATTAGATCATTTGCCATTCTTCATCATCAAGAGATTGAACTTAATTTTTCCGGAACAGTAATACCCCGTACAGTGGTTCTGTACATTGCTTGAATAGTCTTCTATTAAAGTTGTGGAGGTTGAGTATTGAACTCAAATAGCTTATGTGTGCTTCAATATTGTTTATGCCTCTCATACCTTAGTAAAGCAGCAATACCACCCAAGGAATAAAGTTTCTTTCCTCCTTCATGGCCCATGCTTATTATAACGACTTTTCCATGATTCTCCTCGATTATCCTGAGAGTTTTTTCTAGTGACAGCCGTTCTTGATTTTCAGCACCTCTAAGTGTTTCATCGCATACTAACGCTGTTTCCACAGCACCCGATGAGGCATCTGAAGAAACTTCATCCATTCCATATGAGACATCTCCTCTTGAGGCTCCGAGTCTGGCTAAGACTTCTTCAATAAGGTTTAACTCATTCATGGTCCTAGCTCCTTTCATTACATTTCCTACAAGACCCACTCTTATCGCTTCGTAAACTCCTGCGGCTCCGCCATTGCTGACACTTTTCACAGTTGTTACTTCTTGGGCTAATTCTGAATGGTTATTTTTTAAAAAATTCATGAAATACTCTTTTGTAAATCCAGGACCTACAATCAGTATCTTAGCATTACAAGTATCATGAACTCGCGCCAAGGGTTCTGAGATTACTGAGAAATATTTAATCATGGCCTGATCACGTTTCTCAGCCTCACGCTTTCCTGGTAGGTGTGATTTGATTTCCAATTTAATATCAACTCCTGACATTCGTGAAATACCTATGGCACATTCGTCACTATCGATTGCAACTATTATTACAGGCACTTCATTCTTAGATGCCCTTTTCATACTTTCGAGTTCATGTTTAGCCCATCTTTCCTTGATTATCTTCACTACACCATCTTCAAAAAGACTGAATGTGTGATGTGACCCTAATATCCCAAATTTATCAGAAGCATCAGTTACAACACCATGGATCCTCAGTCTAACAAGATCTTTATCAAAATAGATTTTTTCAACCTTCAAACCTAACGTGGCCGAAACACGTCTACTTGATGGTCTGCTCACTTCATCAGTTTTTACTTCACGTGTTGTTCTTGAATAGACCAGGTCATCCTTTTTGATAACATTATAAAGTGTCCACAAGTCATCGAGGTTCTCAATGCTTACTTGAATAGTCCCATGTTTAAGATCCTCTCCAATTATTCTCATAGTGTAACCATTCCTATCCATATCGACTTATTATTTGTCACAGACCACTAATGAATTGACTTTTATACATAGAGCACATGGTATGAAGAGTCACATATAGTGATTCACTATGAATCCTGAACAAGAAGACAAGATCGCTGAAGCAATGGAACAATTACGCATAAGCTATAACATAAGACAATGGCGTGTCTGTGCGCTTATTTGCGATTCTTTGTCGGAAGAATTCGATCGAGTAGCAAAAAGCGAAGACTAACATTGAATTTCAGTACAAATTATCGTGTTCAAAGATTTTTTATTCTATCGTAGAACTCGATCAGAATTTTCGTTTTCTCGGACATTTCATTTAGACTTATCAATTTCATTCCTTGTTCAAACCTGTCAAAGAGAATTATCTGTTCTTTAATTAGCGGATCTATTACCCTTGCTATTGTTGAAGGAGATAGTTCTAAAATATTTGCAAGAAGGGATTGATTGAATATCTTACCCCTATTTTCAAGCATGTATTCAAGAAGCCTTACTGTTGCCCTTGATTGAAACATATCCACAAGCTTAACCAAACTTAGTCCTCTTTGCAGTTTTAAAATCTTATTCGCGTTCCAATATTATTTCCTTCAAGTGCAGCAATCAAATTTCTCGGATCCTTAAGATCTAAAATTATCGTAGGAATTTTTGATCGCTCGATTATTTTAACAGCAACTGGGTCTAATAGTTTGTATCCGCCCGCAGAACTTTTACCCTTTACAATAATTTCTAACAACTGATCTATAGAAACTTCATCAAGTTTCTTAGCATCTTGATAGAGCTTTGGATCATCCGTATAGACGCCATCTACATCTGTTCCATTTACTAAAAGATCTGCTCCAACTATTTCTGCAGCTATTGCGGCAACTGCATTTGTTGATTGTCCAGGTTGTAATCCTCCCATCACAATTATCTTGTCAGAGACATGGTAAGCTCTTAGTTCTGCAGTAGTTTCAGCTACTGTTGGATAAGAATCATTTCCAAGGGCTGATATCAACAATTTGGCATTCAGTCTGGCGAAGTGAATTCCAATATCATCACAATAGGATTCATCACTTCCCAATTTTCTTGCTGTCTGGATGTATAATCTGGCATTTGCACCACCACCAGCTACTACAGTGATTTTATGATTTTTTCCTTGAAGGTCTTTCAAAATAGATGTGAATTCATTAATTTTACTAGGATTCAATTCGGATGGAAACAGGTGACCTCCGATTTTAATAACCAACTTCATTTCGTTTTACCTGCATAATGGAAAGATTCGATTCTCCAATTATTTAAGATTCATACATAACTGTTAAAAACTGATTTTGTCTAAATGAGTTGTTATCTCTTTCTTTGTGATTTTGATTCATTTATTAATAGAATTCCGAATAATCCAACAAGTACTATCATAGATACTACTCTGAAGATAGATTGAGTAGGAATGAAAAGACTTAGGGTTCCAGCCAAACTTGAGCCAAATGCCAATGCAACATCTGCGGTTAACCATAGAATAGTTGATACTAAAGCGGTGTCTTGGGGCAATGTATTATCACTATAAAGTGCCGCTGAAGGAGCTGTCCTAGCACCCCATGCCAAACCGTATAGACCAATAATTAATACAAGTAATAATATGTTATGTGTAATAGAGATCAGAAATAGAGCAAGCCAAGACAACCCATAAGCGAAAACTAGTGGTATGCGACGGCCTATTTTATCGGACAAATTACCAATTGGAATCCTTGATATAGCGTTGGGTATTCCTCTTGCAACAAAGAGAAGACTAATCTGGTAACTCATAAGACCTAACTCTCCTTGTGCGTATACGGGAAAAATAGTCTCGAAGGTTCCAAGTGCTATGAAGAAAGTGATGCTTGAGGCAGAGAGAAGCATTATGTTTCGTTGACAGACTATTCTTCGAATGGAATGCAGCAAAGATCTAGTTCCTTTTTCTTCAGTAAGTTTCTTTTCATTTGATTTCTTTAAAAGCGATTTTCTTCCAAATAAGGTAAAGATAGCCAAGCCAGTGATTGGCAACACTAATGCAAATAGGAAAATTTGCTGGATTTCTAGATAGTACGTTAATATACTTGTCAGCAGAGGACCAACTATCATACCGACACCTATTGCACCATAGAATCTGCCCATAATCATTCCTTTACGTCCAATTGGCGATAACTCTAATGCTATTGCAATAGCACTTGGACCAAATGACGATAATGCCAAGGCATAGATGACAATAGTAGGGTAGAGTAGAATTTTTGTGGATATTGACATGAATAGAATGCAAGATGTCAATTGAAGTAGAAGTGCAGAGATGGCGACCGGCCATCTTCCTATTTTAATTGATAGCACACTGAATGGAAATCTGGCAAAAATACTTGTAGCAGGAAGTGTTGCCATTACGAATCCTAGTTCAAGTTTTGAGGCTCCTAAAGCTGTAATGTAAAGAGGCAGTATTGGTGTAAGCATTGTAAAACCAGTGAAGAATAGCGAAGTTAATAGAAATATCAATGAAAGTTCTATAGTCGCTACACCTTTTTCTGAGGTTCCTTTCTCGGAAACAGTATATGACGTCATTTTACACCTAAAATAAATTGTATGTAACACAATCATCAAGTTGATAATATTATTATTTTTAGTTTCAGAGGTCGAGAATTAGTTATGTAGAATTCTAAAAAATCCGAAAATCTTGAAACGACTTATATAAAACGCATTTCTGTTTAGGCATATTAGGAGAATTAATTCGTGGAAAAATCTGAATCTGTGTCACGTCATAAGCTTAAAAGGACACTTGAAAGGCTTGCTTCCAAAGAAGGACGAGGAACTGAATTAATTTCAATATACGTTCCTCCAGATAGACAAATCCATGAAGTCACAGCGAATCTTAGGGAAGAACATGGGACAGCATCCAACATCAAATCTCGAACCACAAAAAAGAATGTCCAAGATGCTATCGAAAGAGTTATTCAAAGACTTAAACTCTTTAAAAAACCGCCACCAACTGGACTAGTCATTTTCTGTGGCGCCATTCCACGAAACGGTCCAGGCTCAGAGCGCATGGAGATCTTCGTGTTAGTACCACCTAAACCTATCAACGTGTACTTCTATCGCTGCGACAGCGTATTCCATCTCGAGCCCCTCATGGACATCTTAAGAGAGAAAGAAACCTTCGGCATTATCTTGATTGATTCAAATGACGCCACATTGGCAACACTTCGAGGAGGAAGAAGAATGGAAATCATGAAAGAAATGACTTCAGGAGTTCCAGGTAAACATCGGGCCGGTGGGCAATCAGCACGAAGATTCGAAAGAATAAGAGATGCCGCAGTCAACGAATATTTTAAGAGAGTTGGAAATTACTCAGACAATATTTTCGGTCAAATGAAAGATCTTAAGGGTATTATTATTGGTGGACCTGGCCCAACAAAACATAATTTCGAGGAAGGAGATTACCTCAACTATATGATCAAAGACAAAATTATAGCAAGCATTGACACATCATATGTTGGAGCTAATGGAGTTAAAGAGATAATATCAAAGAGCAGTGAGATACTGCGAGGAGTACGATATTCTGAGGAAAAAAAGCTAGTTCAAAAATTTCTTTACGAACTGGGCCACGAAACTGGAAGAGCATCATATGGCGAAAATGAAGTCCGTGGCTATCTCAAAGAAGGGCTTGTAGATCTTCTACTTCTAAGTGAAAAACTTAACATTACACATCTGAAAATTAAATGCACAAATTGCGAATATATGGAGGACCGACTAACAGACCCCCGAGATCTAATTGGACTTGAAAAACAAATATCACAGAATCAATGTCCAAAATGTTTAAACCAAAATTTAATCATTGAGACCACAACAGATCTAACAGATGAACTAGTAGATGAAGCTGAGAGAACAGGAACTGAAACTCAAGTAATCTCAGCAGACACTGATGAAGGAGTAATGTTAAAAGACTCATTTGGTGGAATAGCAGCCATATTACGATATGGGAAAAATTAGATCTCCACTACAACACAAATATTTTGAAAAATAAAGTTGTAAGTTAATTCAGTCCTTGAATAGAAATATTCCTGAGGGGATTCTAAATGAAGTCTGATTCTATTGAACAGAAAATATTACAATTCATAGTAGCAGTTGGAAAATTAAAAAATCTTCCTAGGACAGGGTGGAGGGAGAAAGCAGCGATAAATGCACCTGAATCTGTAGCTGACCACATGTATAGAACTGCTGTTATTTCGATGATACTTGGCGATCTTGAAAGATTAGATACTGAAAAGATCCTAAAAATGGCACTTATTGATGATTTACCTGAGTCTGTGATAGGAGATCTTACACCAACAAAGAAAAAAACCCTTGGATTAGTATCTGTAAAACGTCAGGAAGAAAAAGCGATAAGACAACTACTTTCATTGTTACCTAAAACGCTCTCAAATGAATATTTAGCGATTTGGAAAGAGGCACAGTCTCAGAGATCTAGAGAAGCGAAACTTGTGAAAAGCGTTGATAAGTTAGAAATGGCTATACAAGCCCAAGAGTATAAAAATCAAATTCATGAACCTAAAAGTCTGGATGAGTTCATAAAATCTGCAGAAAAAAGCATGAGAGTTGAAATTGTCAAGAAGATTTTTCGTATTCTAAAAGAGAAACCGAAAATTTTTTACATTCAAAGTTGAGTTAGTCGCAAAGGATATTGTCTGCATAATTAAATCTCATGGATGTCTGATTATTGATACCAGTTGTTATTGCAAATGAAATTTTAGAAAGGATCAGATCTGAAATTGATGTGCCTCATGAACAGATTGGGCTGTTGATTGGGGAATTATCTGATAATCACCTAGTTGTAAATGATGCTATAAGTGGAACATCAAGTGCTAATAGAACTTTGTCTATTCTCTCTTCAGAAATTCTGGCAGAGGTTGCTGACGACATACTAAATGGTCGAATCAACGGAAGAATAATAGGTTGGTATCATTCACATTTGGGTAGTGGAGTGTTTATGTCACCAATAGATATAGAGACTCACTCTCGCCTTCTTCAGTTCTCGAATGATGTAATAGCAATGGTTATGGATTCTGTCGCAAATCAATTTGGAATATTTATTTATGATACACAATCTGGGGGTCTTGTACAACTTCCAGAGGAGTATATCTCAATAGTTTAGCCACGAAATTTTAATGGTTGTATGTCAGAATCTTTTCTGAATAAAACTAGACTCTTCTTCCTCGCCTACCGCCTGGACGACGTGTGCCGTCATGTGGAACAGGAGTTACATCTTCTATCCTACCAATTCTAAAGCCTGAACGTGCTAGGCTTCTTATCGCGGCCTGCGCTCCTGGTCCAGGTGTTCTTGCACCGTGTCCTCCTGGAGCTCTGACTCTGATATGAATTGCTGATATACCTCGATCCTTAGCTGTTTGAGCAGTAACTGCAGCGGCCCGCATGGCAGCATAAGGGGATCCTTGCAAACGAGCAGCTTTGACATGTCTCCCTCCTGAACTCAATGCAACTGTTTCTGCACCACTCAGATCCGTTATATGAACTATCGTATTGTTAAATGAAGAGTATACATTTGCAATTCCCCATCGCTCACTTTTCTTATCAGACAGAGCTTTACACCTTTATATGCAGTAGTAGGCAGAGAATCTTAAGATTTCTATTTAAGGATTGTTTAATCGATGGTCTTAATAAATCAATTAGGATGCACTTCTACTAATGCTTCAGTCTAAAGGAAAAGAAAAGACTCAAACACCCATTAGAATCAGTGAATTTGAACTACGGTATCTAAAAAAATTATGTGAGATTGAAAATTCAAGTTTTCCAGAACCATTCTCTGGCCGCTATCTTGCAGATCTAGGAAAGCTCTATTCCGAGACATTTCTGGTTGCAGAAAGGAATTACGAAGCTATAGGATATATCGTGGCGAAAACCAATTGCTCAAAAGCTCACATTCTATCAATTGCTGTTGAGAAGAACTGGAGAAGAAAACGAATAGGATTCATTCTTTTACAGATGCTCATCATTAGACTCAAATCTAAAAGGATTAATGAAATCATTCTTGAAGTAGAAATAAACAATATTCCTGCGAAAACACTGTATGAAAAAGTAGGTTTTAAACTGATTAAGGAAATTAAGAATTACTACCTAAATGGTGAAGATGCTTTAGTCTATTACTTTAAAATTTGAAAATTACAATTCAACATATTACATATACCGTGTATTGAAATTTTCATAAACAATTTCAGAATTTGTAGTGCGCTATCTAATATCACTGAAAGTCAATATTTTCAAGTCAACAGGCTTCTTAGCTATATTCGATATACGATCTCCTACAACGATAGATATTTTATTTTCTTCGGCTATATCTAGCAGTCTTTGTGTAATTATACCATCAAATACTACTGCATGCGCTCCTTTAGATCCCTTAAGTTTTTCTGCAAGTTCACTGACAGGAATCCTATTTATTTCAGCTCCTTTCTCATCGAAGATAATGGCCTCAAGTGTTTCGCTCAATGCATTCACTGCATGAACTATGAATTGTGGCTGTGTAGGGGCCATCGGTCGAACTGCTGCCTGTTGATTACCAGCTTGAACTTTTTCTCTGAGACATCTCATAATCTCTTTTGGAGTTAGGTCCTCAACCTCTTTTCTGGGAGGAGCTCTGGCTACATAGTCTATTTCAGCTACCTGAGTCAATTCTTTTAAAATTAAATCTCCTCCTCTATCACCGTCAAGGAACGCTGTAATTTCTTTGTTCTTGCTGAGTTCAATGATGGTTTTTGGAATATTTGTTCCGTTAATTCCTATGGCATTCTTTATTCCACATTTTAGAAGATTAATTACGTCTGCTCTACCTTCAACTACTATAATGGATCCGGTTATGGCAACCTCTGGACCAGCAGGCAACTCTTCTGACCCAAACTTGGATATTTCAGCTGGCCTAACCGAGTCTGAGATCTCCTGAATAACCTCATCTGTACTTGGAGTTGCCTCAACCATCCAACCTTGCAGTATTTGCTTGGCCTTTGATTTTATCATCTCCCGTTTCTGATCACGTTCATCGTGCACAGGTTCAAGGAGTATCTTCGCATTACAAGGCCCTATACGGTCAACACTCTCTACAGCTGCCGCTATGATAGCTGTAGAGGTTTTGTCAAGACTAGAAGGTATCGTGATCTCGCCTGACGTACGATCGTTCTTGGATTCAAGCTTAATGCCTATACGACCTAATCTTCCACTCTTTTGAAGTTCTCTTAGATCCAAATCTGGACCAAAAAGGCCCTCTGTCTGTCCGAAGATCGCCCCGATAACATCAGGTTTTTCAACAACACCCTCAACATCAAATTTTGCTTTTATTATGTATTTGGTGGTTGGTGTAAACTTTCCAGTCTCTTGCATAAGTATGTAACCTCCAATGTAAATTCACTCCGAATATGTGAGTGTGATGGAGAGTGTTTCCTCAGTTCCAACTTAAAAACTTGTTTCCTTAGGTTCGACTTATTCAGCCTTTTCTGGATGTCTCTCTAAGATTCTCAACTAGGCCAGCAAGTTCTTCGATCGCTCGGATCTCAGGTCGACAGAGAGCCTTAAGTTTCTTCCAAATCGCAACATTGACTTTTACTTTCATATGAGTTAATTCATCGATCAATTTCGCGGCCAATCTTGTACCTTCTTTATCAAAATCTGTTAAGACTATTACTTCCCGTTTATCAGCAAGATTTGCAGTGAAATCGTAGAAGCAATTTCCAGAGGATTTTAAACAGATTACTATACCTTGAATCTTTAACCTTCTAAGAGCTTCTTTGTCTCTCCTTCCCTCAACAATTATTGGGATACCATCTTGTGAACTACTAACTATGTGTTTTAGTGTTTTCTCTATATCTTCGAATTTACGTCGTAAACTTGCATTCAAGTCTCGTTATCTCGTAACTTCGATCTTTTTCATCTCGTTTAGATATTTTGGATATTTTTTGAAATGGTCTCTGACTACCTCAAGAATTTGCGCTAATTCATCAGCCACAGAATTCTTTAGGTCTAAGGGATGAATTGAACCCTTTGCATAGTCTGACTGAAAAACATCAAAATCATCAAAAACAATATCTCCCCCATATTTCTGGGAACGTGAGATTTTCAATGAACCTTTCTCTGGAAAGATTATGTATTTGGCTATCTCAATAATTGGATTCAACCTAGTTTCCTTCGGTGGACAGAAAGCATCGTTTAAATTCTTTTTAATTTTTTCAGGCGAATCATGCATGATTATCGAGCTACCTGGAATGCTTTTTGACATCTTCGAGCCGATACGACTACTGATGTCAATATCTTCATCAAAATCCATTCTGGGAGTCTCTGTCGGTCCTTTTAGTCCTGTCAACAGAGGAGTATGTATGCATATGGGTTTTTTCCATCCCATTTTGGTCGCAGATTCTCTTGCCAGCATATGAGCCTTTCTCTGGTCTATTCCAGAGCAAGCTACATCGAGATCCATCTGGAATATATCAGCTGCCTGCATACATGGATAAAGCATTGCTGCGGCTTCTATCTCTGAATCACCAATTGCTCTTCCCATGATTGGTAGTGTTCTTAAAATTCTATTTATAGTCGTGTTCTTTGATATTCTTACAATTTTCTCCCAGTAATCAACTTTCTCAGCAAGTTCTGATGCCCATATATACTTGACTTTATCAGGTTTCAAACCGATGCTTGTGAAACATTCTTTAAAATACTCTCCGCAAATCTTGATTTTCTGAATGTCGCCTCCTAGCTTATTGTTTATCACGGAATGCCAATCAGCTAGAAAAATTGTAAAATCGAAACCTGCCTCTACAATATCTTTGATCTTTCTACCACATAAAAGACCCATACCCAGATGCATCATTCCTGAACATTCAAAACCCCAGTAAGCCTTAGGCCTCGATGAAGTTGCAAGTAAATTTCTTAGTTCATCATTAGTAACAGTCTCTTCTGTATTCCTGATTATGAGTGATACTCGATGCTCTAGATCCATAAGAGTTACACACTCGATAGAAATCGAGATTGCCGCCTTAAAAGTCTAGCCAACTTTGCAAAAACCTAACTTTTAGTATTCATATAAATTATAATCAGAGACAAATATTCATAAAACAATCATGGAAATTTGAGTTGAACTATTTCCAGACGGGCGCCAATATATGCCTGCCTCTGAGAGAGCCAAATCAAGTGGGGCGTTGCCCCTCGATGAGGTTTTGGTGTTAGTGTTGTAGGCGACATTCGCTTGCCGCAATTAGCGACTTGGCGAGACCCGTTCTAATAATACACCCAAAAAACCGTTTTTGATTAATTGGCATATATCTGAAGCAGACAATTATATTGCATCTATCTGAGGCAATCCTTTAGTAATATCTTATTCAAAACTTGACTATGGCTAAATGTCAGGAATGCGAAATATCGGTCAATCTTCCATTCGTATGTAGTTATTGTGGCATGACATATTGTTCTCAACATAGATTACCAGAAACACATCGATGCGGTGGAATTGGTATGGCCAGAAGGCCCCCCTCCCCTGACAGAACTACAACAAAACCTCGATTTGTAAAAAGATCAAAAATCAAAACACCCACTCTTATAGATAGGAGCGAAACTCAACAAATTCTCATAGCTTGGCTAGTATTGAGTATCTGTTTCTCGGTAGGGGCTTTGATATCTCTACAAGCATTCATTGAGAGAATGATTATTTCATTATTCACCGTTGGTTTAGGATTTATTCTTCATGAGACTGCGCATAGATATTTCGCTAGAAAATACGGTTGCCAAGCCAGCTTCAAATTATGGCCGACAGGGCTTGGTCTAGCTTTAATTCTAGCTTTCATATCTGGTGGTCGTCTGATTTTTGCGGCTCCAGGTGCTGTTTACATAATTCCTGGTAGCCGTGTCATAACTCGTCAAGAATATGGCATCATATCGATATCAGGTATAATGATGAATCTACTACTAGCTGCTACCTTTCTCTTCATATCAGTCTTGGGTGTTCTTCCGTGGAGTATTGGTAGTTTTGGAGCTGCAATAAATTTCTGGTTGGCAGTTTTTAATCTACTTCCTTTTGGCCAGCTTGATGGGGCGAAAGTAATTTCTTGGAATTGGAAGATCTGGATTTTAGTAACCATTTCCGCATGGGTGGGACTTGCATTGACTTCATTCATTTGAGAATGATTACATCATAAAGTGGGCGCTATACAATAATTAATTTATTGAATAGAATTATTTGCATACAATCGATATAATATTCAATAAATTTCTCGGCTCGAATGGCAATTTCGGTGAATTGAAATACAATCATTATCTTATTATTTCTGGAAAGAATTATTAGAAATGTCTAACAACTTTTTCGTGTAAAATCATGCGCAAAAACACAAACCTCCTCACTGATCGGCAGATACAGGTATTGAAATTGAGATCGCGAGGAATAACACAAGAGAGAGTTGCAAGGCAACTTAAAACAACAAGAGAGAACGTAAGCATTCTTGAAAGTAGAGCACGTAGAAATATCAAGAGAGCAAAAGCGACTATTGAGATACTAGAAGACTTGGGTATGGCTACCAGAATCACGATAAAGCCCGATACTCCAGTCTTAGAAATGTCTAAACTTATTCTTAAGAAGGCCGATGATGCAAATGTTAGACTTCAACTTGATTGTATAGATCTGTTAGAGAAAATTAAAATAAAAGCAAAAAATAAGATCAAAGCGAAGAAAGTAGTAAGTCCAATTTCAGTAGTTTTATTACCCTATGGTGACTTGCTAGTAGAATAAAATTTGGCCGCGCTCACAAAATTTTACGATACCTGAAATTAGCTAGTAGGGCGGTACTCCACCTTGAGGTCCTGCAGGAGGCGTTGATGGTTTCGCCGCAGTAACAGAATCATCAACTCTGAGAATCATTGAAGCTGATTCTGTGGCTGACTTTATTGCTTGCTCCTTCACCTTTGTAGGGTCAATTACATTTAATCTTAACATTGATTTGACCTTACCACTATGGACATCGACACCCATCTCCAAACCCGTTTTCTTAACATGAGCAGCCCTCAAAGCTACCATAATATCGATTGGATCTAGACCAGCATTCTCCGCCAATGTCCTTGGGATGGATTCAAAAGTTGATGCAAAAGCCTCAATAGCCAGCTGTTCTCTTCCACCTACTTTCGCCCCATATGTTCGAAGCCTCTTTGCAATCTCCATCTCTATAGCGCCTCCACCTGATACTATCTTGTTCTTAGCTGCAACTGCTGCTACAGCTGACAAAGCGTCTTCTATCGCTCTTTCACCCTCATCAAGGAGTTTCTGCAAAACTGATCTAATCAGAATTGTGACAGATTTGGGATTCTTACATCCTTCTATGAAGATGAGTTTATCCTCAGCAACCTTCTTCTCTTTGACAATTTTAGCGAGGCCAAGATCCTTCGAAGTTAAGTCGTCTAGATTTGTAACTATGCTGCCACCTGTTGCTCTCGACAGTTTCTCCATATCGGACTTCTTTACCCTTCGAACAGCTATCATTTCATCTCTTGCCAGATAATGTTGCACCATGTCGTCTATTCCTTTCTGACAGAAGATGACGTTTGCTCCTGTTGCTTTGAGCTTCTCAACCATTCTTATCATCATTTGATTTTCTTGGTCCTTGAACGCTTTCATCTGTGATGGATCTGTGATTCTGATTTCAGCACTGAATTCGGTTTTTTCAATCTCTAAAGCAGTATCCAATAAGATAATCTTCGCATTCTTCACTATCCTAGGCATTCTGGATTGAACTATTTCTTTATCGAGTACCATACCCTTAACTAACTCTGAGTCAGAAAGATTCTTTCCTTCCTTTTTCATGATCTGAATATTATCCAGATCAGCCAAGTACGATTCTCCTCTCTTTTCCATCACCAGCGTGATTGCATCTACTGCCATTTCAGCGAAGTATTCTTTGGCTTTACCAATGCTTTTACTGGACATAGCGGTAATCGCGATTTTCTTCATTGTTGATGTATCTTTAAGATTCACGGATTTTGATAATTGGTTTAGTAATTCTATAGATTTTTGAGAAGCTTTATTGTATCCTGAAACAATTATTGTGGAATGAACATCATTTTCTAGAAGTTCTTCAGCTTTTCCAAGTAACTCACTGGCTAATATTACCGCTGTGGTGGTTCCATCTCCAATCTCATCATCTTGGGTCTTAGCTACCTCTACAATCATTTTAGCAGCAGGATTTTGAACATCAATTTCATCTAAGACTGTGGCGCCGTCACTTGTAATCGTTACATCTCCAAGAGTATCTACGAGCATCTTATCCATTCCACGTGGCCCAAGCGTACTTTTCAATATCTCGCCTATGACTTTTGCAGCGGTGATATTCGATCTTTGAGTTTCCCGACCCTTACTTCTTGTAGTGCCTTGTTTCAATACAATAATAGGTGTACCAGTGAGAGATGACATTCAATTCATTACCTCAAACCAGTCCATGATAATAGACACTCTAAATAAAACTTTATGTTGAAGATTAAACCAAATTCCCACATCTTGCGTTAACATTTAAGCGTCTTAAATTACCAGATAAGGACAGGATATTGCAGATTTTAGGAAAAATAGGAACGATGAAGTTGAGAAATACTTTCAAACCGTTAATTGTTTTTCTCATAATAGTATCTTTAACATTATCTTCTTATCAGACTCAATATTTCATCTTTGCTCCAATTAGTGGATATTCAAATGAGAATTCTAACGAACTCTTCATCTCGGCCCCATTATGTGCAGTAATTCCCGACCCTAATATTCTAACTGCTGAGCCTTTTCAGCAAGCACATCCAGTTCTTGGAGCAATTGGAGAAGGAGATATAACATTAGTTTATGATTCAAGTTTTCCAGTCGATAAGAGAGGTTATGCCCAAGAACTATTCGATCTTGTTTATCCTGAAATCAAATCAATCTACGGAGACCCCTCAAATATTATTACAGTAACCTTAAGCTATGACCCTGATTCATTTCCTTGGAATTACTATTATGGCGCCACTAACACAATAACCATGAGTCAACTTCCTCCAAGTATTGGAACATCCCCTTCATGGGACGCAGTATTCACTCACGAACTTACCCATGCTTTCCATGATGCAATATATTTGACCCCAGGAGAAGGTTCTTGGGCTGAAGAAGGGATGACTGAGGCGGCCACACAGATAGTGGCAATGAACCTACAAGGTAGAAGAGACATTGTATTGAGAGATCCTGTTCTGAACTTGAAATATTATGATGTCTGGAGTTTCATGGGAAAAGATGTTCTAGGCGGGGGACCAGATTTCACTTATAAACTCGTTCCAGACTTGCACTATAGAATTGCATCGGCTATGTTTTTTATACTTACAACAGATCTATCAAGTAATCCTTCTAATCCTTATGATTTTCTTTTACAATTGAACAATCAGATCTATTCACAAGCTTCTTCAAATCCTATCTTCAGTGATGATAGATTTAGACTGATGATTAGACAAGCAGCTACTGGTAGACTTGTAGAAGGCCAACTCGCAGATGTATGGATTGGAAATCAACCTGTCACATCAGGTTTTGTCGATTCAGGATTCCAAATTGGAGTTTACCCATATAGACCCGAAAATCCAACCCAGATAAGAGCACTAACATTTCTACGTCTTTCTGATGCAAGAGAAATACCAGTTAGCGAGGAAGTGGATATTAGAATTATTGATTCTGAAGAAAATACTGTAACAACTGGAACATTTGTGACTGGTTCTGACGGTACAGGATACTTAGAGCTAGATTCTACACCATTGCCTTTAGGAGGATATCAGATAATTGCTACAACAAATTTCAATGGCATCGAATACGAGGCGAGAAATTATGCTTTCAGTCAAGGCGAATCCATCCTGATAGAACAGGCAGATAACAGCTTGTACGGAGTTACCTTGGATAAATCAGGTAGACCGATATCCGGCAGCGTATCCGTGTCTGGTGGAACTGTCGATATGAATTCTAAAGGCGCTTTTAGAGTTGAAGCTGAAAGCCAAGTTCCACCATTTGAACTTACTATCACCGCCGGTACTTTAAGTAGTATTTTTGGTAAACCAAATCCATATACTCGCGTTGTTTGGGCAAATTCAACTGCGTCTTCAATAACACCCTTTTCAGTTAGCGTAAATATCAACGGTCTTCCGTCAACATTCTCAACTAATCTATTAGTTGATGGTGAGGTTCAAGAAATAATTCAAGGTGGAGAAACAAAAGCTTTGACATTTGAAGCAGGTACACATCAGATTGAAGTGGATAGTTATGTTAATTCATCATCAACTGATCGATTTTATTGTGACAACAATGTCTACACAGTAACTTCGGAAAGTGTGCTTGATTTCACATATTTTCAACATTTTTACAGCACTTTCCAGCAGGAAGGATCAGAAAAATCAACAACAGTTACAATAGACGGAACTCTTTATTCAATACCTATAGGACTTTGGTGGGCCAGTGGCTCAAATCATACATACAGCTACCAATCTAATGTCTCTGATGGATCGACTCGGTATAAATTAACGGAAACCTCTACTACTTCTCCCATTATAATTGAAGAGCCCCTTACGGTTACGGGTTTTTACAAAAAACAATTTACTCTGAATCTTTCAACTGTCCCTCCCAATTTAGTTAAAATAAATGGTTCTGGTTGGCATGATTCAGGATCGAAGATCAATCTTGAAGCTCCATCTGTATCAGGATTCACATTCAAACAATGGATTATTGATGGAAGGCAAGTCTCAGGAGATTCGATTCAAATCGAAATGGATACTCCTCATACGGTTATGGCAGAATATCAGAGTGAAGGTGTTTATGACGTTATAATAACTGCATTATATCTCCCAGAGAATAGAGATACTGAAACAACATTCACATGGGATGGTCAGACATATACCACACCATATACATTTACTGGAATATCTGGAAGTCATGAACTCATTATGTCTTCAACAGATAATGAAGGACATTCATTCACGAGATGGAAAGATCAATCTTCAAACTCTACTTCAAGAACAATATCCGCAGGAGGCACATACACAGCTTATTTTGGCGTCTTGACGACGGACTTCACATTATCCATTAATCCTGAACATCAAAGAATAGGTCCTGGACAATCGACAACTTTC
>Ga0180437_10000307_pt1 | contig 96661 bp, 89 predicted proteins | sample SS_ome_4_FD_132410 | JGI IMG/M metagenome (GOLD analysis project Ga0180437, IMG submission 132410) | Hypersaline lake sediment archaeal communities from the Salton Sea, California, USA - SS_3_D_1 metaG | ecosystem: Environmental > Aquatic > Non-marine Saline and Alkaline > Hypersaline >...
CGACGGCAAGCAGTCCATGACCGTGCTCAAGGATGTCCGCACACTGGTTGCCGATGCTATAGCTGCTGCGGTTGCTTATCTCGAAGGGAGCACGCCGCCAGAGACCAACACCTATAACAACGGTGTGTTCGATGTCCCCGCTAAACCATCAGTTGTCATTTCAGTCGACATTGATAATGTGGTAGAAGCGATCATCGATTCCGGTTACTGGCCTGCCGACGAATTTACCGGTCTGGATTAAATTTAGACCATGACTCAACAGGAATAGTGATTAGTAAATAATCACTATTCCTGCTTTTTTTACATAAATATTCGCGCCGAGCGAATTTGAGATCTCAATGCAATTTACGAAATTTCACTAATTGTATGAGAACCGGGGATAATAATCCAATACCTATTCAAAATTTTAAAGCATGTGCTTTACACTGTTGTAAACCTCCCAATCTGATGAGCAATACTAAAATTGGCGGTAGCAGTATTTATCGATTACCGGTTTATCCATAAGCAAAGATCTTATGTATGTAAATTTTGAATCACCACAAGGAAAATGTGATTTATATAATTACGAGTTTTATTCAAAGGATTACTTACAAGCAATAATTTATGACCCACATATTTTTTCATTCATACAGAGGAAAAGGATGGTTCAATGAGCCAATATACAGAGACCACACCCGTCGTTGAGATGATAAATATTAAAAAGAGCTTCGGAGCTGTTCAGGCGCTCCGTGGAGTGGATCTGAAACTTGAGCATAATGAAGTGTTAGGATTGGTGGGTGACAATGCTGCAGGCAAATCCACGCTTATGAAAGTCCTCAGCGGCGCTTATATCCCCGATGAAGGTCAAATCAAAATTAATGGTGAGAGAGCCGTTTTTTCAAACCCGATGGACGCTCGTCGGATGGGAATTGAGATGGTATACCAGGATTATGCGCTCTCCAATAATCTCGATGTTTCGGCGAATGTGTTTATGGGGCGCGAAGTAGCTCGAATTAAAATTGGGGAACTAAGTGTATTGAATTTCCCTTATATGGAACAAGAAACCCTTAATTTGCTGAACCGGCTGAAAATCGACATTTCATCAGTACGCCTACGGGTGGAGAGACTGTCCGGCGGCCAGCGGCAGGCTGTAGCAATTGCCAGGGCTACTGCCTTTGATGCTAACGTGATCATCATGGATGAACCTACTGCTGCATTGAGTGTGGCGGCGATAGATAAAGTAATCGAATTAATCCGCGAGCTTAAATCACAGGGCGCTTCAATCATTATGATCAGTCACCGCCTGGAAGACATATACCGGGTAAGTGATCGTATGATTGTGCTCCGTCAAGGCCGCAAGGTATCAGACGCTAAAGTTGAAGGAGATATTCATGAATTCCGCGAACGAGTTGTAGCTTACATGATTGGTGCCCGGGATGATTTTGCCGACATAACAGCAGATCAATAAATACCAGGAGGATTAGGTATGTCTTTCATTGAAGATACTCGAAAATTATTGAGAGAGAACATTCGCGAGTATGGGATGTTCATAGCCCTATTTACAATATTTATATTTTTTACTTTTACTACAGATGGTTTATTTATTTCCCCACGGAACCTGGTCAATCTTGTGAATCAGACGGGTTATATCGCTGTCTTGGCAGTGGGTATGACGCTGGTTATTGTTATTCGGCACATCGACCTTTCGGTTGGTTTTCTGGCGGGTTTTCTGGGAGCCGTTGCGGCTATCGCAATGGTTGATTGGGGACTTCCATGGTTTTTAGCTATTCTGCTGGTACTTTTTTTGGGAATCTTGGCTGGACAACTGACCGCCTTTATGGTGGCAGATTTAGGAATACCTGCTTTCGTAGCAACACTTGCTGGTTGGTTAGGTTATCGCGGCGCTTTGCAGCTTGTGACCCGCTCAACAGGCACAATAATTATTCCTAATGCTGCCTTTAATGCAATAGGCAATGGCTTTATCCCAGATATCCCAATCATTGGGATTCTAGAAAAAACACATAAACTTACATTGATCATTGGTATCGTTAGCATTGCTGTCTTTATTACTGCTGAAATTCTTAATCGGAGAAGAATGCAAAGACAGGGAATAGAAGTAGTATCGGTATTGATATTCTGTACTAAATTATTGGGAGCAACGTTGTTAATCGGCGGTATAACCATTATCTTTGCAAAGTATCAAGGCCTTTCCTGGACTGCTGTAGTGGTTTTATTAGTGGTCGTACTGTACCAGTTCATGACAACCAGGACAATGCTTGGCAGGCATATTTATGCGGTTGGCGGAAATCCAGAAGCCGCCGAATTAAGCGGTATCAGTGTTAAGCGAATCACGCACATTGTATTCGGTTCTATGGGTATGCTGGCTGCGTTGGCTGGAGTACTGTTTGCATCCCGGTTACAATCAGCCACCACTACAGCTGGAACCTTGTTTGAATTGGACGCGATCGCAGCAGCTTTTGTAGGTGGTGTATCCGCGGCTGGTGGTGTAGGCACAATAATCGGTTCACTCATCGGCGCTCTGGTTATGACCTCGCTGACAAGTGGTATGAACTTAATGGGAATTGATATCTCCTACCAGTACATCGTGCGCGCGTTCGTACTTGCCGCGGCAGTTATCTTCGATGTAACTACCCGCCGGACAATTAAATGAGGAAAAGTAATAATGGCAACCCACAATAAAAGGACTATCACTGCAGAAGACCTGTACCGGTTTGAAATCATCTCGGGTGTAAGATTGTCGCCCGACAGTAATAATATCGTTTATGCCCAACAAAGGGTGGATAAAAAAACAGAAAAGAAGTACTCCAATTTATGGATAGCACCTTCCTCCGGAGGCAGTCCGCGCCAGTTCACATACGGCGACCAGACCGACGCAGCGCCGCGCTGGTCTCCGGATGGTACCCAGATCGCATTTCTTTCCAACCGGAACGATAAGGATAAACCGCCCCAGATCTTCCTGATTCCATCCAGCGGTGGTGAGGCTCGACCATTGAGCGATATCAAAGGGGAAATTAACGGGTTCAGCTGGTCACTAGACGGCAAAAGTTTCGTCTGCACAGTCCGCAAGACCGACGCCGAAGAACTCGAAAGGCAGAAGGATGAAACGAAGAAGAAACTGGGAGTGGTAGCCCGCCATTATGACCGTGTGTTTTACAAACTGGACGACTACGGATACCTGCCAAAAGAACGCCAGCATATCTGGACCGTAAACGCAAGGACCGGCCGGGCAAAACAACTGACCGACCACCCGGTATTTGACGAATTCTACCCAGCCTGGTCGCCGGACGGAAAGTGGATCACCTTCATTTCCAACCGCAGCCAGAATCCCGATTTCCAACCCGATGCTGTTGATCTTTTTATCATTCCCGCTGAAGGTGGCGAGCTGCGCAAAATCGACACTCCGGTTGGTGAAGTATATTTGCCATCCATTTCCCCGGACGGCGCCTGGATCGCCTACTACGGTATGGAAGGCGATGGACTGTGGTACAAGAACGTCGGTTTATGGGTTGTCCCATTTGATGGTTCAGGACAGCCGGAAAACCTCACCGAAAAATACGACCTGCATGTCTCATCAGGAACAATCAACGATGTCGGGAGCCCGGAAACCATGCCTCCGACCTGGTCAATAGACAGCCAGCGGATATTCTTCCCGGTAGCCCAGCATGGGAAATCGTTGGTCAGCTCGATCTCAAGGGATGGAGGTGACCTGCAAACAGTTATCGACCTGGAAGGGGTTGCCTCCAGTTTCAGCCTGGATAGCGATCAAAAACGGATGGCTTATTTCTATGGCCGGATGGATGACCCTGGCCAGGCAGCCCTGCTGGATTTAACCACCCAAAAACCCACAATTCTGACTCAAACCAACCGGGGTTGGCTGGGCAGGACAGACCTGGGCAAGTCGAAAACCATTTGGATCAAAGGACCTGATGGGGATGACCTCCAGGGCTGGATATTGACCCCGCCAGGATTTAACCCCAGGAAAAAATACCCGTCGATACTGGAGATTCACGGCGGGCCGCTGACCCAGTACGGTTATTTCTTTATGCATGAATTTTATACCCTGGCTGCGAACGGTTATGTGGTTCATTTTTGCAACCCGCGCGGCGGCCGCGGATACGGCGAGGAACACGCCAGAGCCATCTGGGGAGACTGGGGCGGCGCCGATTACCGGGACATAATGGCATGGACCGATCACATCGCCAACCTGCCTTACATCGATCCAGGGCGAATGGGGGTTACCGGTGGCAGTTACGGCGGATATATGACCCTCTGGATCATCGGTCACACGGAGCGCTTCAAAGCTGCGGTTGCCCAGCGCTGCGTTAGCAACATTATCAGCATGTGGGGTTCAAGTGACTTCAACTGGGTCTTTCAACAGGAACTCCAGGCTGGGGCTCCCTTTGAGGATCTGGAGAAATACTGGGACATGTCTCCAATGAAGTATATGGGGAACGCAAAGACGCCGACCCTGGTTATCCATAGCGAAAATGACCTGCGCTGCCCAATCGAACAGGGAGAGCAGGCATTCGTTGCCCTTCAGCGGATCGGAGTTGACAGTGAGATGGTGCGCTTTCCGGACGAATTTCACGGACTTTCGCGCAACGGGCGCACCGACAGACGGATCGCGCGCCTCAACCACATCCTGCGATGGTTTGATAAATACCTTAAATAGCGACCCCAAAATCCGATGCGCTGGTACAAAGATCAGATCGAAGTACGGACGAACGGCAAAGGTCTTTACCCTTTTACACCGGAGATTTCCAGGCGGATAAGTGCCTGGAATATCAGGGAGGGCATGTGCTTTTTATATATTCAGCACACCAGCGCATCCCTGGTTATCAGCGAGAGTTACGACCCCTCCGCCCGGGTTGACCTGGAAGTTTTCATGGAGCGAATGGCGCCTGAGAACCAGTCCTGGTACCGGCACACACTGGAGGGCGCAGATGACTCCCCTTCCCACATGCGCGCAATCCTTACGAATACCAGCCTTTCGATTCCAATCGACTCGGGGGCGCTTAGCCTCGGAACCTGGCAGGGTGTTTACCTCTTTGAACACCGGAGGCGTGCCCATCTGCGCCGGATCCTGCTCAGGTGCATATCAGTTTCTGATTCCTGAATTTTTAGAACAGAAATGTTTTTAACCAGGTTTCTGGTACAGTTCTACCAGTACGCCGTGGGCGGCTTTTGGGTGGATAAAGGCATACCTGGTGCCATCCCGGGACTCTTTTGGATGCTCATCGATCAACCTGACCCCCTTTTCTCTCAAACGCCTTAACATTCCTTCAATATCATCCACTTCCAGGCAGATATGGTGCATCCCGGGTCCTTTAAAAGCGAGATATTTCGCCAAGCCGGTTTTATCAGCCGTCGGCCTGACCAATTCAATTTCACTATCCCCAACCGGTATAAAACCGATCTCAGCATTTTCGTCCGGAATTTCCATTCGATCAGACATATCCATACCCAGGCAGTCGCGCCAGAAAGACAGGGCTTCATCCATATCCTGGACGACCAGGGCAATATGGTCCACCCGTTTTATCTTTGCCAAACTGTACCTCCGCTTATATCCATGCCGGGGGTTTATATTCGCCCCATATATTCCGTAAAACCGCGCATATCTCCCCCAGGGTAAGTCCCTTTTCCACACAGGAGATAAAAACCGGGATCAAATTATCGCCCTCCCGGGCAGCATTTTCCAGGATTGAAGACCATTCAGCCACCTTTGATTCATCACGGTTGCGGCGAAATTCTTCAAGGCGTTTACGCTGTTCGGTTTCTACCGCAGGGTCTGCCCTCAGTTTTTCGGGTTTAATGCCCCCATCCATCCGGTAAGCATTCACACCTACAACAACCTCCTGCCCGGATTCCACCTCGCGTTGATACTGGTAGGCCGATTTCTGGATCTCGCTCTGCATAAAACCCGCCTCCACGGCTGCCAGGGCGCCGCCCATTTCTTCGATCCGCTGGATATAATCGAGAGCCCTCTCTTCAATTTCGCTGGTTAATTTTTCAATCAAAAACGAGCCCGCAACCGGATCGATGGTGTTCGCCACCCCGGATTCATATGCAATGATCTGCTGGGTCCGCAACGCCACCTGGACGGCTTCCTCCGTGGGCAGCCACAGGGCTTCATCCATGCTGTTGGTATGCAGCGACTGGGTGCCTCCCAGAACTGCAGCCAAGGCCTGCAATGCCACCCGGACCACGTTGTTGTACGGCTGCTGGACGGTCAGGGTTGAGCCGCCGGTCTGGGTATGGAAGCGCAGCATGCATGAGCGGTCATCTTTCGCCGCGAACCTTTCCTTCATTATCCTTGCCCACAGCCTGCGGGCAGCCCGGAATTTCGCTATCTCCTCCAGAAAGTTGTTATGGGCATTAAAAAAGAAAGAAAGCTCTTTTGCGAATGAGTCAACATCCAACCCGCAGTCGATAGCTGCCTGGACGTAAGCGATTCCATTTGACAGTGTAAAAGCAACTTCCTGAACCGCAGTCGAACCGGCCTCCCGGATGTGATAGCCCGAGATGCTGATTGTGTTCCAGCGCGGCATTTCCCTTTCACAGAACCTGAATACATCCGTAATCAGGCGCATGGATGGCTCAGGCGGGAAAATGTATGTCCCGCGGGCGACGTATTCCTTGATGATATCGTTCTGAATCGTCCCGCGCAGTTCTTTAAGCTGAACTTTCTGTTTCTTCGCCAGGGCGATATACATGGCAAGCAGAATGGCTGCGGGCGCATTGATGGTCATGCTGGTGGAAACTTTATCAAGGGAAATCCCCTTGAACAATACCCCCATATCCTCCAGGGATGAAATTGAAACTCCAACCTTGCCCACCTCTCCAGCAGAGAGCGGGTCATCGGCGTCGTAACCGATCTGGGTAGGCAGGTCAAATGCGACCGACAGGCCGGTCTGTCCCTGCTCGAGCAGGTAGCGAAAGCGGGAATTGGTCTCCTGGGCGGTGGCATATCCTGCATACTGGCGCATCGTCCATAGACGACCGCGGTACATGGTCGCCTGGACGCCGCGCGTGAACGGGTACTCTCCCGGAAACCCGATATCAGCCAGATAATCGATATCTACATCTTCCGGCGAATAAACCTGGCTCAAGGGGATGCCCGAGGAGGTCTTAAACTCCTCTTTGCGCTCCGGAAACTTTTCCAGGGAGGGTTTTAATATATCCTGCTCCCAGTCCTTTCTGCTTCGTTTATTATTCATCCACCCTTCTTTTTGCACCAGCCTTCTCGAAATTCATGATATTGAGGGAGTGACCATTGATAGAGAATTATCTCAAGTATAATCGATAAAAGAGACTGATTTTTATGCAAATCCTTACCGTCGACATCGGCACTGGAACACAGGACATCTATCTTTACGATTCGCGCCTCGATATCGAGAACGGTCTCAAGCTGGTCCTGCCATCCCCGACCATGATAATCAGACGCAAGCTTCAGACTGCCACCAGGGCTGGCTTACCGGTCCTGCTGACCGGATTTACCATGGGAGGCGGTCCCAACCAGTGGGCTGCTGAAGATCATATCCGGGCTGGCTTATCTGTTTTCGCCACACCGGATGCAGCCCGGTCCTTTAACGATGATCTGCAAGCGGTTGAGCAGATGGGGGTGCAGGTGATCCATCAGGATGAAATCCCCGCTTTACCACCCGGTACACTCCGCCTGGATCTTTACGACTTTGACCTTAGTTCGATCGCCAGCGCTTTCTCGGCCTTCGGAGTTGGATTGGAAAACCTGGAGGCGGTCGCAGTGGCAGTGTTCGACCATGGGAACGCCCCCCGGGATTATTCCGACCGCCAGTACCGCTTTGACTATCTCGATAAACGCATCCTTTCCCACAACCGCCTGAGCGCCTTCGCTTATCTTTCGGAGGACATTCCACCCATAATGACCCGCCTTGAGGCAGTGGCTCGCTCATTCCAGGGGCAGTCCCATATCCTCACGAAAGAGACCCCCTTGGTCGTTATGGACACCGCTCCTGCAGCTGTGCTGGGGGCAACCTTCGACCCGTATGTGAGTAGCCTGGCGAGGGTTCTGATCGCAAACGTCGGCAATTTCCACACTCTGGCGTTCCGCCTGGGACCTTCCGGTATCGAAGGCGTATTTGAGCACCACACCGGGCTGCTGGACCAGAAAAAGCTGGATGGTCTCCTGCTGGCATTGGCTGATGGTTCGCTAACCCACCAGGACGTCTTCAAAGACCACGGGCACGGGGCTCTGGTCTATGGGACCGAAGCGCTGCCAATTCCTCCCCGAGAGGGCAGAGAGGGAATTGGACCGGGGCTGGTGGTCACCGGACCACGGCGCAATATGATGCGGGGTTCCCGTCTGAAGCCTTATTTCGCAGTCCCGTTTGGCGACATGATGCTGAACGGGTGTTTCGGTTTGCTAGCTGCCGCAGCCGATCTCCTGCCCGGGCTCTCGGGTCCAATCCAGCAGTCCCTGAGGGAAGCCGGCCGCGGGATCCCTCCCTGGGAGGTTGGTTGACACCTTCGATATATAATATAAATTGGCAGCAATACTTTTTTTCGCCTTTACATCAATATCGGCTTGGGTGTGAAGCCTGAAAGTGCGGATAACAATTCGATAGAGGGAGAATTTTGAAATGGACGAAGCGAAAAACCAGGCGGGGTCTGAGGGCGCTAAACCGATCGCCTTTAAAGCTGAAACCCGCCAGATTCTGGATATACTAATCCACTCGCTCTACACCGAGCGGGAGATTTTCCTGCGTGAATTAATTTCGAACGCCTCGGATGCATTAACCCGGATGGATTTTGAGATGCTGACCAACCGGGATATCTACCAGCCCGACCTCGAACTCGCTATCCGGGTTATCCCGGATGAAGCCGAAAATACGCTTACTATCGAGGATACCGGTATCGGGATGACCGAAGAGGAACTGATCACAAACCTGGGGACAATCGCCCAGTCGGGGGCGCGCGAATTTATTGCCGCCGCCAAGCAGGCAGAGGGGAATATCTCCCAGCTGATCGGGCAATTTGGGGTTGGATTTTATTCGGCGTTCATGGCCGCAGAATGGATCAGGGTGAGTTCGCGATCGTATCTAAGTGACTCACAGGGATCAACCTGGTACAGCACCGGGGAAGATACTTTCAGCGTCGAACCGGCAAACAAAGAAGGACGGGGGACATCTGTAGTGATCAAGCTGAAAGAGGATGCGGGTGAATTTTTGGATGTTAATCGCCTGAAGGCGATCATCCGCAGGCATTCCGATTTTATCCCTTTCCCTATTTATATAAGCAATGAGAGCGAACAGGTGAACCGCCAGACCGCCATCTGGCGTCAGGGACCGCGTGAACTGGAAAAAAAGGATTACCACGAATTTTACAAACAGCTCACCTTTGACTTGAAGGACCCCTTGGCTTACGCCCATATGAGTGTGGATGCCCCGGTACAAATGTACGCGATCCTGTTTGTGCCCCCGAAATCCGAGCTGTCCATGCTTTCCCCGCTTAAAGAACGCGGGCTCAAGCTGTACGCGAAAAAAGTTTTGATCCAGGAATCTAACCGCGATCTCCTGCCCGAGTACCTGGGTTTTGTCGGGGGTGTTGTGGACTCGGAAGACCTGCCTTTAAATGTGTCCCGCGAAACCGTGCAGTCGAATAAGATTATGGCAACCCTGAAGAAATTGCTTGCCGCAAAGGTGAGGGAAACGCTCACCGAATTATTAAGCGAAAACAGGGAGAGCTATTCGGAATTCTGGGGGGCTTACGGGAGTTTCATTAAACAGGGTATCGCTATGGAACTGAGCGAGCCTGAACCGCTTTACCAACTTCTGCTCTTTCAGACCACCCACCATCCGGACAAGTGGACTTCGCTCTCTGAGTACTTCGAACGGAAAAAGCCCGACCAGAAGGAAATCTATTACATCCTTGGGGAGGATAAAGGTTCGGTTTTACACAGCCCACACCTGGATGTCGCCAGGTTTTATGACTATGAGGTGCTGCTCTTAACCGACCCGGTTGACCCCCTGATGCTCACCAATCTGAGCCAGTTTGAAGAAACCCCGTTAAAGAATATCGCCTCCGCGGATTTGAAATTGCCGAAGGATGAGAACAAAGAGAGCAGCCAGGGAGCGCCTCCTGACGAATCATGGTACCCAGAGCTGCTTGAACGCTTCAAGAACCAGCTTGGGGAGCGGATCGCAGAGGCACGCATGACAGACCGCCTGAAGGAATCCCCGGCCAGGTTGGTTGACCCGGAAGGCGCCCTGAACCAGGAGATGCAGAGGGTGCTTCGGCTGTTCGAAAAGGATTATGAAGTCCCGCCAAAGGTGCTCGAGCTTAATCCGGACCACCCTATCATCGTCCGGCTGTCAAAAATCCCTGCGGATGATGAGCGCGCTAAACTTGTGGTTGAACAAATATACGAAGACGCCTTATTAATTGAGGGGCTGCATCCCGACCCGGCCAGCATGATCGACCGCATCCAGAAGATTATCCAGGCAGCCCTGGAATAAGGAGGGGAATCCACTGCCGGCATGGCTTTCGACAATCCTTATGTCGTAATTATCCTCCTGCTTTTTCTGCTGCTGCTTGCAGCCGGGCTTGCTTCCTTCCTGCTGGTTCGATCCTGGAGCACAAAAACCCGGCGCGACCTGAGCCGCTCGCAGAAAGACCTGCGCCGCCTGCGAAATGAATTCAATTTGATCCAGGCGGACCTGGAAAATTTCTCAGAACAGGAACCGGAACCATACGGATCCCAGGTTTCTAGGATGCGCGGGCAGCTGACAGATGCCAGTGCGGGGATAAAAAGCCTGGAGCGGTCATACGTATCACTGAACGAAAGAACCCGGAAATTCGAGGCCGGGGGCGCTGGTTCGATCTTAAAGAACCCTGCTGGCTGGCGCACCTTCTACCGGGAAGTCCAGAACCTGCGCAAGGAAATCTCCGAAACAGGCAAAACCCTGGCTGCTGCCCAGGAAACCCGGGAGGCGCTCAACGAAAGCGCCTGGTCGCTGGCGCTGGAGGCCAGGGCGGTCAACCAGAGATTGGACGAGGTCCGCGGCGATTATGACCTACTGCTCTCCAAAAACCTCTCCGGACCGACTCTCGACTCTGCCCTCCAGGAAATCGAACACAACCAGACTCGAATCGCTGCGATCCCCCTTTATTTCCTTTCCGGCGATAAATCCGAAGTGGTTCAGGGCGGGGATAAAGCCGCGGTTATGGATGCTCACAAAACCCTGGAGGAAATTAGTTCAAGCCTTGATGAGTTGAGTTATAAAGCGCAGGGGTGGGAGCAGCAGTACCAGCAGATGCAGGCTGCCATCGCCAGGATGGGCGCTGACATCGGCGAACTGGATGGGTTGATCGGCGATATGCCGCCCGGCTTACAGCTCTCGCAGGAGAAAGCCCAGTATGAGAGTTCCAGGGTCGTATCCCAGAATCTGGCTGCTTCCGCAGCCCACACGCAGATAGAAAAAATGGAGGCCATCGCCAAAGAGGCGGACCGGATATCGCGTTCCGGGCGCGAACTGAGCGCCAGACTGGGCAAAGCCAGGCGCGAATCCAAGCATTTGGCTCTGGCGATCGAGGTTACCTCCACACAACTGGATGCAGTTTCAGAGATAATGGGGGGACTCGCAACCCGGAAAATTTACCCCCTCTCCTGGGGAGAGAGCGGCGCGAAATTATCTGACTGCAAAACTCAGGCTGATCAGGTTGGAGGGTTAATCAAAGAGCGCACGATCGGGGACATCCATCAGGATCTGATAAAGTGCGCCGGTTTGAAGGCGGATCTGGATGCGCTCTCGGAACACATCCAGGCGCTCCAATCCGAACATATAAAACTGGAAAAAATCTTCGCCGGGACAGAATACCAGAATGTTGAACCCTGGCTGGCGCTCGCCCACCAAACCGCGGCCAAATCGGGCGAATTCGCCCCTGAAAACTGGCCCCGTTCAGAGGGAATCTCCAGCCTGCAGGCAGACCTGCTTGCCCTGGAGAAAGAAATGCTGCGGCTGGCCCCGGATACCATCCCCCAACCGGTATCAGAGACCGAATTGGGTGTTCTGCTCGAAGATTCTTTCGAAATGGACAGCGCTTTCAGAGAGATGCGCCTCAGGATAACCAGGGTCGCAGCGCGCCTTAAAGAGATAAATGAGATTGAAGAAACCGCCCGAAACCTCCTGGAGGGCGCCGCGGGCGTTTTTAACCAGATCAGATACCTGATCCGCAGCAACGAATTCCTGACAAGAATTGCGGGAAAGGAAAACGAAAGGTACATCGCCGAGCTGTCGAGCCTGGAGGCCGGCTTAAAGGACAGGCGCAGCGGAAGCGGGGAGTCCAGGTTGAAGCGGGTCGATTCAGCATTGGCCAAGATGGAAACCAGCACCAACAGGTGGGTCGAACAGCTCATTGAGGCGGTTGACGAAAAGATCGCCCTGATTAAATCCTCCCTGGAAGTTTTGGATAAAGAACTGTACATGGACGAAAACCCGGTCACGGCAGCCCGGGATCTTGTCCGGACTAGTAGGAGCGCCACCGTTGGAGAGGCGGGAGCGAGGGGCGGATACCCGCTTGGAGAGATACCTGCCCAGTTGAAGCGCGGTAACGACAGCTGGCAAAATGCCTGCGCAATTCTGGGCGCCTTTCAGGATGTCGAAGCACCGGTTTTGGAGAGTTACCGGGAAGCCAGCCAGTACAGGCAGGACGCCAGCAGGTTGTTCAAGGATTTCGCCAAATTGATTAATAGGAGGAGCAACTGGCCCCCTACCACAGTCTCCATCAAACCCCTGCAGGCAGAATTTGAAGGTCTCGAAACAGCCTGGAAGTCGCTCAGGAATGAGCCCTCCCGGGCGATCACCCTGGTCGCCAAACTGGGCGGGTTCTCAACCCGCTACCAGAAACTGGCGATCGACCTGGAGCGCCAGACAGTCCAGGCTGGGGGCGAGATTGCCCGCGTCCGGGGGCTGGAGGAACAGATCTCGGGATTGATCAGGAAGTGGGAAAACCTGCGCAAATCACACCGTGACAACCCGGATACCAGCCAGGCAATTCGCGAACTGGTGGATGGAGCCAGAGCTGAGGGCGAAGGGGTCAAGCGCCAATTCCTGCGCGGCGAAATCGATTACGAACAGGTCGTCCTGGAACTGGGAGGCCTGCTCTCGAAAGTCCGCTCGGCCCAGGCGCCGGTGGATGAGGATAACGCCCTGAACGTGGACGGCAAAGTAATCCCATACAGTTGAGCTCCTGGGCATGCTTGCTACGGGTTCTGCTTGATTAAAAACCCGCTTAACTGGTAAAATGGCAATTACAAGAAATGCCCTCGTAGCTCAGTGGATCAGAGCACTTGCTTGCGGAGTAAGGGGTCGCGCGTTCGAGTCGCGCCGGGGGCGCTGGATATAAACACCAAAGCCCCGTTCCACAAACGGAACGGGGCTTTGGTGTTTATCTTATAATCTCCAGCAAGTACAATAGTGAAATATGGCCCATACTTATTATTAATAACACTCTAATCAACTTTAACAACGGCAATACTGAGCCTTCTCGAGACTTCCATGGAACCAATAATCCATTGAAATATCATAAAGTAATGATAGACATCCAGAAGATATTAACTGACTCCGGATCATGGTACGAGACGTTTGAACACGAACCGGTCAGGACCAGTGAGCAAGCCGCCAGGACACGGCCGGGTTACTCGCTGCAGCAGGGCGCAAAAGCGTTAGTCGTCAATGTGAAGAAATCCAAAAGTGAAAAATTTTTTGTGATGCTGGTCCTGCCTGCCCATCTAAAAATCGACAACAAAAAGGTGAAGGAATACTTTCAGGCGAAGGATTTCCGCTTCGCAACCGAAGGAGAGGTGCTGGAAATAACGGACGGCGTTCAACCTGGAGCGGTGCCCCCGTTTGGAAACCTGTTTGACCTTGAAGTGCTTGTCGACCCTAAACTGCTCGAAAATCAAAAGATTGCATTTAACGCCGGCGACAGATCGTTTTCGATCGCGATGAAATCAGAGGATTATATCAACCTGGTAAACCCGAAAATCCTCGATATAACTTCATGAAACCCAAATAGTGGTAACCCTGACCAAATTCAGATACCTGTACGGACTGCAGTGCCTCAAGCGCCTGTGGATAGATGAACACGCCCCGGAGAGGCTGGCGCCAGCCTCTCCGGGGGAGCAGAGGATCATGGAACAGGGCATTGAAGTAGGAAAAAAGGCGCGCGAGTGTTTCCCAGGCGGGATTCTGATTGATATCCAGGATTTTGACAGCGCCGCCCGGCAGACACAACAACTTATCCGGGGCGGCGCTGCCTGCGTATTTGAAGCCGCCTTTATCCTGGATGATCTCAGGGTCCGCTGTGATGTATTGCAAAGGCAGAGGGATAACTCCTGTAGGATCGTGGAGTTCAAGTCCTCCTTAAAGGTGAAAGAAGAGAACTTGCCCAATCTGGCATTCCAGCACCACGTCTTATCAAAGTCCGGTGTTCCGTCGCCGGGCTCGAAATTTTGCACATTAACTCAGAATGCATCTACCCCGACCTGTCGGATTTATACAGGTCAGAGGACGTCACATCGCAGGTGGTCGCCCTGCATGAAAAGACAGCCAGGGACATTGATACATTTATATGCACCCTCAATTGGGATGCGGAACCAGAAGTTTTAATCGGGAGGCACTGTATCAAACCCGATGTGTGCCCGGCGAAAGAAACCTGCTGGGCAGGGGTTCCGGTCCAATCGATCTTCACCATCCCGGATATCAGCGAGGATTAAACCAACGAACTGGTATCCTCCAATTGCATCAGCATAAATGAACTTCCGGCTGATTACCCGCTCTCAGAGAAACAGCGGGCTTATGTCGAGGGCGTGCTCACCGGGGAAGCAAAGTTCGATCGTAAAGCGATCAGGGAGGTCCTTTGAGGTTACGATTACCCGATCCACTTCCTGGACTTTGAGACCCTGAATCCGGCCACCCCCAGGTTCGACGGTATGAAGCCCTACCAGCAGTTCCCGTTCCAGTACAGCCTGCATGTCTGTCACGAAGACGTGGATAGCGAGCATTTTGAATACCTGCATCCGGATTTATCCGATCCCAGACCTCCATTACTGGAATTCCTTACAAAAAATATTGTTGACCACGGGTCAGTGGTCGTTTACAGCGCATCCTTTGAGCGTGGGGTGCTTTCAGACCTGGCGGAATTTGCGCCACATTATGCCCCGGCATTAAATTCCATATTAAATAGGCTTGAAGACCAGAAAGATATCTTCAAAAACCACTACAATCATCCCGGATCCCTCGGTTCGCTTTCGCTCAAAAGCGTGCTGCCGGTTATTGCCCCCTCACTGAATTACGAAGGTTTAAATATCAGGGGCGGTTCGGACGCCGGGGCAGTCTGGGAAAGGATGATAAATTCGACGGACGAAGCGCAGAAAAGCCAGATGGCGGCGGACCTCAAAGCTTACTGCACAATGGACACCCTCGCAATGGTAGAAATCCACAAAGCCCTGCTAAAGCTTTGATTCCTCAAACACTGATAAGAATCTTTCGCATCTGGGAGCTCAGAAATCGATAAATCCTGTGATTGCCTCCATTACCTCTAAAGGCCGCTCTGATTGTACATTATGACCTGCACGCTCGATAATCTCAAGGCGTGAGCCCTCTATTCCAGCTGATAGTGCCGCTTGATGTTCAGGCGGAAATTGAAAGTCGTCCCTGCCTGCTAAAACCAGGGTCGGAACTTTGATCTCGTTGAGCCGATCCATAACCGTCCAGCCCTTGAGCAATTGACCGAACCCAAATATTAGCGCCTCGGGGTTGAGCTTCATACGCGTTCCCAAGACCACTTCGCGGATCAGCACCAAAGGGTTGAAGCGGTGGTAGTATGCGCTTCCAAATTTCCGCATGGCTGTAACCATTTCGTCGGGTGCAATCTGCCCATTAAAGAATCGTTGGGCAATCTTAACTGTCGCAGGACTGTAACCTCGTTTTGCCAGAATCTCCGGCGCGTTCTTTTGAACCCAACGGATATCCCCGCAAGTGTCCACCAGCACAAGATGCGACAGGCTTTGCGGAAATCGAAGCGCATACTCCCAAAGCAACCATACCCCCAAAGGAATGCCCAAGCACCGACCACTTATCCACTCCTAGCGCCTGGCGCAGCGCTTCTGCATCCGCAGTCAGGTTCTCCCAGGTCATAGATGTTATGGCAGCCCCTTCGGAACGCCCATTACATCGATGGTCATAAAAGACCAATTTAAAGTGATCCGCGAGAGGGAGAAATGGCAGCATCGTAGTGTGGTCAACCCCCGGACCACCATGCATTAAGACCAATGGATTTCCATCTCCGGTGACTTTAACAAACAAGGAGATTCCTCGAATGAAAAATTTTGACATTTGAGCTATCCCAGTAAATTTTTCATCGATTCGAGCATTTACAATCCCCTCAAGCGGACCGCCGTTGGGTCGCGGCAAGAAATGCAACAATGATCCAGAGAGTAGCAGCCTTCACAAGTAGAAAAATTAAGAGTCCCTCCCCAGACAGTACAGGGTCAATGACCCCTGTTGTAACTACAAGACTAGCATGCATGAGAATCACAATAAGCAGGCTTTCGGTTCAATCATAGACCCATACCATCAAAATTCTAAAGGCTGGCAGCCAGGAGAAAAGACGAGCTAACAATAAGGCTAGAGGGATCGCTCCAGAAAAGCTGTCTATTTCTAAATTCACAAGGAGGTGCCAAGCTCCCCACAGGAGACCTATAACAAGGCCTGTTTTGAATATTCCGTGGTTCAACCTCATCTGCGGGACACCAAAACCTGTCCACCCGAGCTCTTCAAAGAATCCGACAAAAAGCCCGCCTAAGACCCACATCATCAAAAGAGCTGCCTTATCGTCCGAAGTGGATATCGCAGGGATAAAATTAGGAGAGTAAAGTGAAAGCACAAGGAGCGCAACAGCCGTAGAGATTGGGGCAGTCAGGAGCGCAACTGCATACCAACGGGTACCCACCCGCCAGCGAAGCAATCGTAATCGAAGCTCACGAAAACCCTCCCTGCCAGAGACGAGACCTATCATTAGGACACCAGCTACACTTGGTCCGAGGAGCATTGCAATTATCAATACACCCAGCTGTTCCGCAGTTGCAGGGATTCCTTCTGGGCCAACCATTATGAGAATGGCGCCCCATGAGATTACAAATGCCAGCATAAAAAATACAACCAGAGAATGCGATTTAATAAAATCTTTGATTGCTGTCATAATTTTCTCCAATCAATATTAATCATAAAAACCTAGAGCAAAATCCTATTCACAGGATATTCAATCATACCGGTCCCAGTATTTTTACCTTACATACTTTCAGTATTCGCTGCCTCGATTCTATAAGGTATAAATTTAGTTGACAAGTTCTCGTAAACGCAGAAAATGTAATCCTGTGAGGTCGTCTTAACCCCAAAACTGTTCAGGAAGCGCAGAATCTGGGCACGGTGGTCGGTTCCGTGATTGACCACATGCAGCAGCACCTGCCACAGGATCAAGTCCCGGTCTTCTCCTTCCGGGAAGGGATTATTGAATAACATCCCATCCCGCAGACCAGCTAGGTAGAGGCGCATTTTAGCCTCAACCCTGTCCCAGTACGCCCGAATTAACCCCCGGTCATCATAATCAACTGAATCAAGCGGTTCCGGGATCTGGGCGCCCCGCAAACCGCAGAACCAGGTGTTTTCTACACTCATCAGGTGGACGATCTGGTCGCGGACGGATCCATAAGAGTACCCCATGGTCTGCCTGAATTGGTCATCGGATAACTGAGAGATATAACTATCCCAGATTTTTCGATTTTCAGCGAAGTGATAGTTGAAGAAATGGCGGAAAGTTTCTACGTTCATGTTCCAATTTATTCCGGTAAATTGTTCTACAATCCTTTGCTGCTGGCTTTCATGTTCAATTATTATTCTAAAAGATCTACCTCAGACAGGTTTGACGCCGAAGGCGAAGGACACGCTCTTGCTAAACCGGATTCCCTGGGTAAACCGGATCTGATCCAAATCAGCGTAAACCTGCTCCTTAAAGACAGTTAACCTAACCGGATGGTTCACCTGCCTGAAATATTCGCCAGCCGCGCGCTCCATCTGCCGCCACCATGTGCCTAAATCTGGCGAAACAAAATCCGCGGTATCCACATACACTCGAATATTCTCAAAGCCACCATTCTGCAAAATAGCCTTCTGACCTTCAGGATTCTCCCTGGAATAGTCGGATATACCTTTCCCACCATGTGAAAATATTTCAGGAAGATATTTCATAAATGCTTCCTCAATCCAATCAATATCGCTTTGTTTAACCCATGATCCAATTCCAACCTGACCGCCCGGTTTCAAAACTCTCAAGATTTCCGATACAATATCATCAGAGCCGGTAAATTGCATTCGCTCAAAGTCGTAGAAATCATCAAATCCAAGAAAGTTGGTCAAGACTGCATCGAAAGTCTCTGTTTGAAAACCAAGCGCATTCGCATCCATCTGGGCAAAGGAAATTTTACCCTTCCACCCATGCTGGATTACTTCTGTGAAACCCGCATAAAAATCATCCTTATCAATATCAATCCCGACACCAAAAGCGCGAGCCGCGACCCTTTCCATGGCTTTGAAAAGGACATTACCATCGCATGTCCCAATGTCAAGAATCCTGCCCCGATCTGGCATATCAGCAAGGTGTACCAATCGTTCAGCGTAATATGTCCAATAATCCGGACCCGGACGGCTTGAAGGCCTGTACAAACGCGCCCAGAATTCTTCCATGTTGAATTCCTGCAACTCTCATAGTTGAAAACTAAAAACCCAGCTCCATAACCTGCCCGAAGCTGTAGTCAAGTTTTTCGAGGGCTTCCTGGATATGCTCCTCCCTGGCAGTCAGGGGAGGCGCGATGCGCAGACAATTGCCGTAGAGGCCGCCCTTACCGACCAGCAGGCCGACCTGGCGGGCAGTTTCGAGCAGGGCGTTGGTGTGCTTTGGAGCCGGCTCTTTCGTATTACGATCGACAACCATCTCAACCCCCTGCATCAAACCGTAGCCGCGCACCTCGCCGATGATGCTGTATTTTTCTCCCAACTCTTCAAGGCCGGCCCGCAGCAGGGCGCCTAAACGGGCGGTGCGCTCCGGGGTGTAGCTGGATTTTAGCTCTTCGAGTGTCCCAAGGGCAGCCGCAGCCGAGACCGGGTTTCCACCGAAGGTGCTGATGGTCAGCCCGGCTCCCATGGTGCTGGCTGCAATCTCTGCGGTGGTCGCGACAGCCGACAGGGGCAGCCCGTTAGCGATGCCCTTTGCCATAGTCAGGATATCCGGCACTACACCTGAGCGCTGGATAGCGAACCAGTAATCGCCGGTGCGGCCGAATCCGGTCTGGACTTCATCGATAATCAACAGCCCGCCATAGCGGCGGACAACCTCGCTCACAATCTGGAAATACTCCGGCGGTGGGGTGATGAATCCTCCCACACCCTGGACCGGTTCCGCTAGAAAGGCCGCAATGCGCCCGCCGGTCATGGTCTTGATCACATCCTCGACATCTTCGGCGCAGGCGACCCCGCAGTCAGGGTAGGTCATTTTAAGCGGGCAGCGGTAGCAGTATGGGGTAATTGCATGGCGGATGTAGCCGATATGGACCGGACCTATCCGCCAGGGATGCTGACCGGTGAGCGACATTGCCATGGGCGATTTGCCGCTGTAGCCGTGCCGCAGGGCAATCACCTCCTGGTTGCCGGTGTGCACCTGGGCGGTTATCACGGCAGTTTCGTCAGCGTCCGTGCCGGAGGCGCCGAAGTAAAAAGTATTCAACTCTCCAGGGGTGATCTCAGCCAGTCCCTCAGCCAGCGCGACCTGGTTTTCGTGGGGGTAAAGGGTGGAGCTGTGCAGGAGTTTATCCACCTGCGCCTTGACGCGCTGGTTAACAACCGGGTTATTGTGACCGACGCTGGTGGTTAAAATGCCCCCAAAAAAATCCAGGTACTTCTCGCCAGCCACATCCCAGACGTACATATCCTGGCCGCGCTCGAGCGGGAGCGGTTCAGTGTAGTATAGAAGCTGGTTTGGCCACAGGTACTGTCTTTGCTTTGTGAGGATTTCTTCCTTTTCCATGATTTAACTCCCTTTATCTGATATTTTTAGCTGCTCAAATGCTGTACTCCTCAAAATCTCTGCTTGAAAACGAATCCAGTGAAGGGTTTCCCTTGCGCACAAGCATACTTTTTCTGGAAAGATCCATCATAATGGTTGCCAGCGTGCCAACATAACCCAGCCCGGACCCGGCATCCGGCTTGTAACAGACCAGGACTGAACCCTCACCGCCCGGGCATTTAGACAATATTTCTGCCATCTTTTGCCGGGAAAAATCGCGTGTTTTTTCAAAAGCTCTCTCCACAGCCGTGTAACGAGCGATCGAGCTGGCGAGGCTGGTGCTTTCAACCTGAACACCAGCCCGAGAGTGAATTAAATGGTTGGTATGCACGTATACAGGCTCTTCAATTTCGTGAAAGATGGAACCAGCGCCGGAAAACTCGACATCAAATGCCGAACCACCCTGGGCGACAATCATGTTGCTGGCTTTCCCAAATCCAGAACGGCGGATAGCCTCTTTTGTTTCATCAAGGATTTGCGACTCGAGCACAGCCCGCAAGAGGACATGTACCGGGACACCCGCCGGGCGGATTCCCGGGATCCAGAGGATATTAAGGGTCACACCAAGGCCGCGGTTGTTGAAACCAATCTTGCCAATTATTCCGGCTTCGGTGAGTTGCAGGATCGTCACTCCAGATGGTAATTCAAGCTGCATAATCACAAAGTTATCCAAAAGAGACCTGGCCCAATCCCAGGTCTGGCCGAGCAGGTTCGCCTGCCGGAAAACAACCGCAGTGCATTCCTGGGCATGCCCCTCCAGAGCAAGTTCGGTCCTGGCATTGAGAGCATACAGCCATAAGGGCTCAGATATGCCGGCCCCCAGTGCAATGTGTTCAATTTCAACCGAATAGTCCGGATTAAAATCTTCTATTACCTCTTTGAACCTCAGCGCGGATTTTAACACCCCGGATTCTTGCCCGAAATTGGAGAGAAAGAGGGCTTTATAAAACTCAACGTTACGCCGAATCTGCTCTTTAAGAAATCTTCCGTGGTTAAAGCCTATCTCTTCAGGAGATCCGGATAAGGTGATTTTTGTAACCTGTTCGGGCATACTCGCTTCACTCGGCTCAGTCCTTCAGTAAAAGGAACAGTGGTCTGGTTCAAGCCAAAACACCAGAAAAGGGGGGCTGGAGGCGCACTTTTATCTTCACTGGAAGTGCTGCGGTTGCGATTTCAGCCCGGTGTTCAGTACCACCTTCAACTGGAGAGGCAATCCCCCAGAAGATGGACACGCCCATTTCTCCTCAATGGTAGATCTGCGGAAAAGAACTGAGCGAGATATCACCATTATAAATCTATTAGCGATGGTTTATACTTAACAAAGGAAACCTTGGAAATCCACCTGAAACTATATTCTATCCTGCGTGAGAAACTCGCTCCAGAGACAAAGGGACGAGCGGTAATCCACCTGGATGAAGGCGCGACCCTGGAAGACCTGCTGGCTAAACTCGACATCCGGAGCCGGGTAGTCATAAGCGTTAACGACCAGTATGAAACCGATCTATCCCGCCGGTTAAAGGACGGAGATGAAGTTAAAATATTTTCATCCATCAGCGGAGGTTAATTTAATCAATCCAGGGAAAAAGAAATTCCCCCACAAAAAATAGCAGCATGTGGTAACCCTGCGCCTGCTTACCCGGATAATAAATCGGAGCGGCTGTTTCATAGACAACATAAATATTGGAGTGAATAATGAGCGATATGGTTCTGGTTTTGAAAAGCAGCCCGCGTGTCAGCGGGAACAGCAACACCCTGGCGGGACAGTTGGAGTCCGGAGCGAAAGAGGCCGGTGCCAGCGTCCAAAGCTTTATGCTGCATGACTTGGACATCCGACCTTGCGATGCCTGCGATGAATGCCAGGATACCGGCGTGTGTGTCGTTAAGGATGATATGCAGCAGATTTACCCCCTGCTTGAGAGAGCGGATGCGATTGCCATCGCCAGCCCGGTCTACTGGTTCACTATCAGCGCCCAGGCAAAAGCGTGCATCGACCGCTGGTATGCCCTCTCCCATAGCCCGGGAAGGTTTCGCAATAAACGGTTTGGTTTTCTGCTAACTTTCGCCGACAGCGACCTGTACACCTCCGGAGGGATCAACGCCATCCACACCTACGAATCGATCTGCCGTTACCTGGAAGCGCAGATCACGGGTATGGTCTACGGCAGCGCTGAAAAAGTTGGAGACATAATAAAGCAGCCAGAACTAATGCAGCAGGCCTACCAGCTAGGGCAAAAATTGGTTATGGGTTGAAACAAAGAAGTGTAAGAAAAGCGGTTTTGGGAGCAATTATTAATTCTCAAAGGAGATCCAACCATGGCTCACGGCTACAACGGGAAAATCCTGCATGTCGATCTCACCAATGGCAAGTTTCAGGTAGAAGAACCGGAGGAGTCCTTTTACCGTAAATATATGGGCGGCAGCGCTCTGGCGATGCACTACCTGCTCAAGGAAATCCCGCAAGGTGCGGATCCGCTCGAACCCGAAAACGTGCTGGTTCTTGCACTTAGTGTGGTAACCGGCGCGGCAATATCAGGCCAGAGCCGGATGACCGCCTCCGCCAGGTCCCCTTTGACCGGTGCAGCCGGCGATTCCCAGGGCGGGGGTTTCTTCCCGGCCGAGCTCAAGTTTGCCGGTTTCGACGCGATTGTTATCAAAGGGAAAGCCCCCAAACCGGTTTACCTGTGGATCAAGGATGGCAGATATGAACTGCGCAACGCCTCCCACCTGTGGGGAAAGATCACCGGTGAGGCCGAGCGGAATATCAAAGAGGAGATGGGGGACGATAAAATCGAGGTTCTGCAGATAGGTCCAGCGGGTGAAAAAGGGGTGCGTTTCGCGGGCATCTTCAGCATGTCCAACCGGGCTAACGGGCGAACCGGGATGGGCGCGGTGATGGGATCGAAAAATCTCAAGGCAGTGGCAGTGCGGGGCAGGAAACGCCCAGCGGTTTTTGACAAGGCTGCTCTTAACGAGCTGGCAAAGTGGGGCGCGACAAACCTTGAGGATTCGGATATCGCCGGGCTGGCGAAATACGGCACTGCTGAGACCACCGGCTCGAACCAGACCTCCGGCACCCTGCCCGCATTCAACTTCAACAGCGGCGTCTTCGACGGCTGGGAGGCGATCGACGGGACCACCATGTACGATACCGTGTTGAGGGGAGCCGCTGAAGGCAAACAGGACCGCCTGGGCCGTGACACCTGCTACGCCTGCACGGTGCGCTGCAAAAGGGTGGTGGAGATAACGGAGGGGCTTTACAAAGTCGACCCGCATTACGGCGGACCTGAATACGAAACAACCTCAACCTTCGGCAATTACTGCGCCATCGATGACCTGCCGGCAATTTGTAAAGCCAATGAGCTGTGCAATAAATTCGGGATGGATTCGATTTCCTGCGGGGCGACCATCGCCTGGGCTTTCGAAGCTTTCAACGCGGGAGTATTGACCCTGGAGGATACCGATGGTCTTGATCTCTCCTGGGGCAATGCCGATTCAATGGTCAGGCTGACCGAAAAAATCGGTAAACGGGAAGGATTCGGAGACCTGCTGGCGGAGGGTTCTGAGCGGGCTGCCCGGAAGATCGGGCGCGGGTCCGAGGCATTCCTGATCACATGCCGGAGTCAGGAAGCTCCTGCCCATATGCCGCGGGTTAAACGATCCCTGGCGGTCATCTATGCTGCCAATCCCTTCGGGGCTGACCACCAGAGCAGTGAGCACGACCCGGCAATCGAGGATGATTTCGAATCATACACCGACCGTATGGCAGCCCTGGGTTTCAACCAGGGCACAGAAACCCGGGCATTGAGCCAGGAAAAAATCCGCTTTACGGCTGCTTCGCAGCGCATGTACAGCGCCATGGACAGCCTGAACCTTTGCCAGTTTGTCTACGGTCCAGCCTGGCAGCTTTACGGACCGGACGATATGGTCAAAATGGTGCGGGCAGTTACAGGATGGGAAGATGTGACTTTCGAGGAACTGCAGAAAGTCGGCGAGCGGCGCATAAATATGATGCGGGCTTTCAACGCACGGGAGGGATTTGACCGCCAGGATGATAAGCTGCCCGAAAAAATGTTCGAACCTCTGAAAGGCGGTGTGAGCGACGGCTGGAAGCTCGACCGCCTAGAGGTACAAGCTGCCATGGAAAATTATTACCAGGTTTGCGGCTGGGACGTTAACACAGGCAATCCAACCCGGGCCAGGCTGGAAGATCTGGAACTGGGCTGGGTGGCGGACCAGTTAGGCGTTAGTTAAGCTAAACGGCCACCACCACCAGGCCATACGCCCACAGGGGAGTCTATATGGTCGCTAAAGGGCAGGCAATTTTCGTGCGTCATCGAAAAGGCAGTGGTCTCAATCCCCATTACTCTGATCAGTTCTTCGCTATAAAGGCCGGAGATGATAAAATCTTACTTTGCGTCCAGATATATTCGGGTTATTTCCGATACTCCGGGTATGTTACGGAGCTTAGAAAATTTAATAAGGGGAAAATTAGTTTTGGAGGAAGAGAGTGGCTATCAGTGATCTTCAATTAAAAATGATTCAACACGAACTGCAGGGGATCGTTGGACAGGGTAATCTATTTACCTCTCAGGCAGACCTTATTCCCTATTCTGTCGACTACTACTGGGTTCCGCGGGTGCTGATTGACCGCGGCAAATTACCCCCGCTGCCCGAGCTGGTCGTGATACCAGGAAATGTAAAAGAAGTATCTGAGGTGGTTAAACTGGCGAACATTTATCATATTCCTGTCACCCCCTGGGGGGGAGGGTCTGGCTCCCAGGGCGGGACCATACCCATGTACGGCGGGATCATTCTGGACCTGAAAAGATTAAACAAAATTATCGACATCGACAGCACATCTGGTACCGTGACCGCCCAGGGAGGCATCAACGGATTTGACCTTGAGAGCGCCTTAAACAGTGAGGGCTGGACACTCCCACATTATCCGGCATCGGTCCATTCCGCCACACTGGGAGGTTACCTCGCCTGCCGCGGGTCGGGCACCGTTTCAACAAAATACGGCAAAGCTGAGGACATGGTGCTTTCAGTTCAGGTAGTACTTCCAAACGGGGACATTATCCGCACCCTACCGGTCCCCAACCACGCCGCCGGCCCGGGCATTTTGCAGTTGTTTGTTGGCGCAGAAGGCAGTTACGGCATTCTAACCGAAGCTACCATGAGGATTGAAAAACTTCCGGAGGTGAGGCGGTTCAGATCATTTCTGTTCCCTGATATGCACTCCGGCCTGGAGGCTGGTCGAAATATCATGCTCGACCGCTTGTGGCCGCTGGTTATCCGCTTGTATGACGAAAGATCCACGATAAAGACCGTACGCCGGGTGCTGGGACTGGATGTCAGCAGCGGGGCTTACATGGTGATCGGGTTTGATGGCTGGGATAATATCGTCAGCGAGCAGGAAAATAGAGCGTTCAGGATATGCGAGCAGTTTGACGGAGAAGACCTGGGCGAGGAGGCTGGAAATACATGGTGGGAGCACCGCTACGATTTCTACTTTCCTCCCAAGGTACTCGACCTGCCCTGGATGTTTGGGACCCTGGATACCGTTTCAACATATGACAAATTAGAAGGGCTTTACTGGGCGAAGAAAAACGCGCTGGAAGAGCGATTTAAAGACTGGGACCTGTTTTATTACGCCCACTTCTCCCACTGGTACCTTTGGGGCGTTATGGCTTATGACCGCTTCATAATCGAGAACCCACCTGGAGATGCTGACGAAGCCCTGGCTCTACATGACGAAGTATGGGATCTGGCGATCAAGGTGAACCTTGAGCACGGCGGGGTTATCAACGAGCATCACGGTGTAGGATTAAAACTCGCCCGGCATATGCGCCAGCAGTACGGCCCCGCTTTCCAGGTGCTGGAAGGTTTGAAGGATTCGCTGGACCCTTACAATCTCTTGAATCCTGGAAAGATGGGATTTGGACCACCCAGATAAAAATTTATGGAGTAATGATTAAATGGCACGTTTAAACAAGTATGAAAAGGAATTATATGAACTGCGGTTTTCACCGATGTGCAAACCTGCCGGCGAAGTGGCGAACCTTACAAATCTCGAAAGCCATACCACCCGTGCAAGGATGATCATGTTGTGGCGCATCTGCAGGGGATTCGCAGAATGGGGGCCAAGGGAGACTGAGCTTCTTTTCCAGTCCACACTGGACAGCATCAGCGAGGCTTTTGATGTTTTTCATTACCCCGTCAGCCAGATTATGCTTGAGGCGCGTGCGGATGTTTGGGAAGCCGGGTTAGCGCCTCAAAATGTCGTCAGTGCAGTCGATGACATAAGAGACATCCCAATGAGGGATTTTCCTGAATTGAGCCATGAAAAAACCGTCATCCTTGGGGGCGAATTAGCCCATATTCAGGACAACAGGCTGTCTGAGATGCTGGGGACATTACAGAAGACGTTCAGCAACACACCGGTTTGGGTCACGCCAGCAGGATCGAATGAATATTACCTTGGAGCCCTGGACCGGGTGCGTGAAAGGGCGGAGAGAGTGGTTGAAGGCATTATAAAATCAGGAGCCAAAAAAGTAATCGCCGACAGCCCCGAGACTGCCTGGATGCTGCAGAAAATTTATCCCAAATTAGAGCTGAATCTCCCCGATAACCTGGAGATCGCGCTGCTGTCAGAATCCTTAGAGATTAAATCAAGCCAGGTAAAAAAGAACCTGGGCAGGGTCTTTGTTCACGACAGCAGGTCGGCATACTTGATCGCAGATGGTTTGCCCAGCCATCTGGCGATCCTGCCCGGGCACCTTGATAACGTAGATGATTTTGGAAGCGGAACGGTTTATGACGCGCCCCGCCAACTGCTGGAGGCAATGGGCTGTGAGCGGTTATCGGGCACCTGGATGCGCGCCCTGGCAAAATCATGCGGCGCCGACGATGGTCTATGGTTGACTTACCCGAACTTTGCCCGTGGATTAGGGGATCAGAGATTGAATTACATCAAGGGGCTGGGCGCGGAGGCGGTTGTATGCGATTCGCCTCTGTGTGCTGCGCACTTGAGGGGTATCCTGCCAAAAGAAGAAATGCCTGTTTTCTGGCTTCCCGAATTGCTATCAGAATAATCGGTAAATACTAGTAAGAAGTTGATAATGACAGAAAATAATAAAAAACCTCAAATCCTGCTCACCAACGATGACGGCATAAAATCACCGGGCCTGTGGGCAGCCGCTGAAAGCCTCTCCGAACTGGGTTATGTGCATGTGGTCGCGCCCCAGGAACAGTCCTCCGGAATGGGGCGCAGTTTCCCGCAAACCTACGACGGCTCTATCCATATCCATAATATGAGGGTGCACGGGAAGGACTGGGAGGTCTATGCCATTGGCGGTTCACCCGCCCAAACGGTGCAGCACGCAGTTTACGAAGTCCTTCCCCAACCTCCGGACCTGGTTGTATCCGGAATAAATTACGGCGAAAACGTGGGCACCGGCATCACCGCATCCGGTACGGTCGGAGCAGCCCTGGAAGCTGCCACAATCGGAACCTCTGCCTTGGCAATCTCGCTGGAGACCGATCCGCACCACTATTATTCATATTCGGAAGAAGTCGATTTCACAGCCGCGGCTTACTTCTGCAAATATTTCGGGCGCCTGCTGCTCGAGGATCGTTTTCCCCCAGACGTGGATTTATTAAAGGTGGATGTCCCCTGCGATGCAAACCCGGATACCGAATGGGCGGTTACGAGATTATCGCGGATCCAGTATTTTGAACCAATCCCGCCTGAGCGCGAATCATGGGATAAACCTGCAAAGTTCGGCTACCGTATCGTCGGGGATCCAACCAGTGATTACAAGGACACAGACACATACACGCTGCGGGTAAAACGGCATGTCAGCGTCACACCCCTCAGCCTCGATTTAACTGCAAGGGTTGACCTAGCGGAGATGGACTGCTTTCTCAGGTCGAAAAAACAAAGTTCGGGGTAAAAATTGTTTTTTTTGATTAATCAGGTGAATTTGTGTACTCAGTCTCCCGGATGGCTTCCAGCATCCGGGGATAAACAACGGGGTTGGCAGCCAGCACAGAACACGGAGGAGTGAAGAAATCCGGGTTCCCATCGACAGCAGTGACGACTGCGCCAGCTTCCCGGGCTATTAACGCCCCTGCCGCCAGGTCCCACTGCGACATGCGCAGTTCCCAGAAGCCCTCCAGCCTGCCGGCTGCGACATAACATAAATCCAGCGCTGCTGAGCCAAGCCAGCGAACTCCCTGGGTCAGCAGCGCCAGCCGGTTAAACTGTTCAAGATTATTATTTGGGTTGGAGCGGCGGTCATACGGGAATCCCGTCACAATCAGACTTTGTTTCAAATCATCAATTTGGGAAACCCGGATTTGCTGACCGTTCAACATTGCGCCATTACCTTGCTCAGCACTGAAACATTCATCCAGAACCGGGTTATAAACTACACCCAGTTTCATTTCACCGCTTATTTCAAAACCAATCGACACCGAAAAAACCGGTAAACCGTGGGCGTAATTTATTGTCCCGTCAAGAGGGTCAATGTACCAGGAACAATTATCCTTCCCGGACAACTTACCGCTTTCTTCGGTCAGAATATGATCGTTCGGGTATTTCCGCCGGATTTCATCGATTAAGAATCTCTCCGCCCGATGGTCCATTTCGGTAACAGGGTCTATAACACCCTTATAATCAATTTGAATGTCCCGGTCAAAACCAGGGCGGCGCGGAAATCCCTCGCTCAAAATCTCCCCCGCGCTGCGAGCCATCCTTTCAAGATCACTTAATTCGGGTGTCATATCTTTCTGGCTTCTGCCCTTCACTTAATTTATTTGATGAAAGCGCAATTATAGCCCCAAAAAAAAAGAATCAAAAACCATTTATCAAGGGAATTTTTGAATTTAATTTCTTTGAGTCTGGAATGTTTAAATCTCCCCCTTAACCTCCGCCTGCAGGCGTTTGAAGAATACCGCCATGAAACGATCCCGCTCTTCGGCCATTTTCAAGCCTGAAACCGTATACAGGCGGCCAGTGATTTTTGACAATTTATATATATATTCGTGATAGGCGCTGTGGTGCTCGCCCGGTATTTTTTGCCCTGCTGAAATAAATTTTTCGGAGGGTTCTGTGAATATCGGCTGGTTTGCACGGGCTGCAAACGCTACCGCCCGGGCGACTCCAATCGCTCCGATCGCATCCAGTTTATCAGCGTCAAAAAGCACCATTGCTTCGATTGTCTCCGGTACGTTACACTCATCCCTGAAGCGGTGCGCTTCGATGCAGTGCTGGACTGCGGCTATTCTCCCGGGCGACCAGCCTTCTTTCGAGAGCACTTTCAGCGCAAATGCTGCAGATGCTTGATGGTGCTTCTTCCGATCGGCTACTTTTAATTCAGGGTTATCTTCACTACCAGTATCATGGAGAAGGGCGGCAGCCTGAACGATCTCCAAATCGGCTCCTTCCTGCCGAGCCAAGCGGGTGGCCAGAACGTAAACCCTGAGGATGTGATCAAAACCATGGACCGGATCAGAAGGCTGATACCATTTTCGGGCTTCTTCAATTGTCGGCATCAAGACACCAGGTAGGGAAAATTTCAGGCTGGCACTTGAGAGGGATTAATAACAGTCTGACCCTCCTTTATTACTGTTTGGACCAGATTGGTCCCAAACCGGTAACCGAGCTGGCGGTAATCGGAACAGGACAGAATAATAATATCCGCCTGTTTTCCCGGTTCCAGCGAACCAACTGCATTTTCCAGGCTAACAGCTTTTGCAGCGTTGATCGTGGCGGCAGCGATCGCCTGGGCAGGGGTCAAACCCATATATCGGCAGGACAGGGCAATCGCAAACTGCATACTCTCACACCAGGCAGTGCCGGGGTTCAGGTCGGTCGCAACCGCCAGATATCCTCCAGCAGAGAGGATGTCTTTCGCAGGAGTGTAGTTTGCCTCCCCAAGCCCGAACGGCGTGCACGGCAATGCCACTGCCACTGTATTGCTGTTGCCAATCGCGAGGATATCTTCAGGCGTGGAGGCAACCAGGTGATCGGCTGAAACGGCTTCCAGGTCGACTGCCAGACGCGTCCCGCCGAGACTCAGGAACTCGTCGGAGTGAATCTTAATCGGGAAATTCAGATCTTTCGCTGCCGCGAGAATCCGGCGGGTCTGTCCAATATCGAAAGCGCCTTTCTCGCAAAAAACGTCCACAAATGGTCTGGGACATCCGGAGGCATGCTGGTCCCACCACAGGCTTAATTCAGGGAGAAATTCGCTGCATATCAACTCGATGTAATCGTCCGGGTTGTGGGTATATTCCGGCGGGACAGCATGGGCGCCCAGATATGTCGGAACAATACCAATATCCAGGCGGGCATCCAGGTTGATGAGCGCACTCAACATGCGCAATTCCGTAACTTTATCAAGACCGTATCCGGTTTTCACCTCGGCTGTAGTTGTGCCGTGAGCTAGCATGGTTCTCAGCCGGGGAGCGGTCTCCGCCACCATCTTCTCCAGGCTGGCAGCCCTGGTCGACCTGACAGTGGAGAGAATGCCACCGCCTTCTTCCAGGATCTCAAGATAAGTTTTTCCACGCAGCCGCATTTCAAACTCGGCTACCCGGTCGCCAACCCAGATGGCATGAGTATGTGGGTCGACAAAACCGGGCATAACTACCCTGCCGCCGGCATCCAGAAGGGGTTCATCCCTGTAAGCAGAAAGAAGGTCAGACGATGTGCCGACCTCCTGGATCTGGCCATCCCGGATTAATAATGCCCCGTCCGTAATGATTCCAAGCCGACCGAGATCAGAACCGCGCTGCGGCCCGCCCTGCAGAGTCAACAACTGTCCAGCAGAATGGATCAACATAATTATCTGAGCTATTCAATTTGTCCGCTCATGCCGGGGACAAATGAATATCGTTATGGGATAATAACACCACCGATTCTACCACCAAGGCATTCGAGAGCACCGCCTCGTATATAAACCAAAATCTCAGCCGCAACGATATTGCCACAAGGAGATTCTCATGAAACCAGAATTCCGTCTTGAAAATGATACGCTTGGAAAACTACAAATTCCAAAAGGCGCACTTTATGGAGCCCAAACCCAGAGAGCAGTTCAGAATTTCCCGGTTTCCGGTCTCAGACCCTGGCGGGCGTTTATCTGGTCAATGGCGGTGATCAAGCTCGCCGCAGCGGAAGTAAACCGCGAGCTCGGTTTGCTGGACAGTGACATCGCCGGGGCAATCAGCCAGGCATCCAGGGAAGTAGCGGATGGGAAGTGGGATGACCAGTTTGTTGTGGATCCTTTTCAGGCTGGAGCGGGTACAAGCCACAACATGAATATAAATGAGGTGGTAGCCAACCGCGCCACCCAGATCCTGGGAGGCGGGCTGGGCGAATACCACGTGCACCCGAACGACCATGTTAACATGGCCCAGTCGACAAATGACACAATCCCAACTGCTATACGCCTGGGAGCTTTGTGGCTGCTGGAAGAACTGCTTCCCGCTATCGACCGGCTTGCGAAATCATTAACAGATAAAGGGATTGAATTTGAGGGTGTGCTCAAATCAGGGCGGACCCACCTGCAGGATGCTGTTCCCATCAGGCTTGGCCAGGAATTCAATGCTTATGGGACCGCAGTTCGCCTGGATCAGGAAAGAGTAAACGCTTCCGGAGACGGTTTACGGGTTCTTGGAATCGGCGGCACTGCAGCCGGAACCGGATTAAACGCACATCCTGAATTCCATTTCCAGATGGTTGCCAGACTTTCTGAGATAACCGGCTTCCAGCTTGAAACATCAGATGATCTGTTTGAAAGGATGCAGTCAATGGCGGATATTGCTGGATTCTCCGCCTCGCTCCGCACACTGGCGATAACCCTCACAAGGATAGCCAATGATATCCGTCTGCTCGCTTCTGGACCTAACACAGGGTTAAACGAAATCCTTCTGCCTGCCGTCCAACCAGGGTCGAGCATTATGCCCGGAAAAATCAATCCGGTTATGGCGGAGATGATGAACATGGCGATGTTTCATGTTCAAGGCTGCGATCTTACAATTTCACTGGCATCCCAGGCGGGGCAGCTTGAGCTGAATGTTATGATGCCGGTTATCGCCCACAATTTATTTGAAATGATGCAAATAACTACCGGGGCGTTGAATGCATTTACAGATAAATGTATCCTTGGCATCCAGGCCAACCCGGAGAGGGCAAAAGCCTGGCTGGAGAAGAACGCAATCGTGGTTACCGCATTAAATCCGGTAATCGGTTATTCCTCCGGCGCGGCTCTGGTCAAGGAGGCTCTCGACAGCGGTACAACTATACGCCAGCTCGCGCTCCAAAAAGCAGAAACTGGCCAGCTTGTCCACCGCCGGGAAAACCGGCCGGTCAAACCAGCCGAGATTGAAGCCGCTCTGGGAGATTTGTCCAAATTGACAGATGGTGGAATCTTTTAAACAGAGGATAGAAATAAGGCTGTCAATTGGAAGACAGCCTTATCGAGAGGCGACGACGGGACTCGAACCCGTGATCAGGGTTTTGCAGACCCTTGCCTTACCAACTTGGCCACGTCGCCGTAATAACCTTACACAATTTTAGATTAAAGAATGCTGATTGAAATGATGCAATCAGCAGTCTCCATTTTTTATCTATAATTCAGAGCGGGCAACGGGATTCGAACCCGTGACCTTCTCCTTGGCAAGGAGACGTTCTACCAGCTGAACCATGCCCGCGTAATTCTATTCTTTTCAGACAGGTATTTCATATTTTACTCACCCCCTGAACCATTGTCAAGCTGGCATGGAAAGCCTCAATATACTTGAAGGTCTTTCACTTCCATCCAGGGACGGTCCTCACCAAGCAGCAGTCTGTATCTAATCACGCCATCTGGAGTCCAGGCTGCTGCCTGGTTATCGATCCAGAGCACCAACCCCAGTGGGCTCCTGGGGCTGACGGTTGTCCTGAGCACCTGCAAACCATCAACAAAAAATGAGGCGCTTTCCTGCTCCCATAATAATTCATAAAGATGCCACCTGGTTGGGTCCGCTGCTATGGATTGTGAATCCTGAATAAGGATCTGGCTGACGCTTTTTCGCAACCGGCGCGAAACTGCAGGCAGGAATAAGAATGGCATCAACGGCAATCCAAATAAAGTTTTATAGCCAGGCCTGCCCGGGGATCGGAACACCCCGGCAGTCAACCCGTTCCCTGCCAGATCATCCCGGAATGAAAGAAAACTTTGCGGTGAGGCAAAGAAGAACCAGGCTGCATCTGGAAAAACAGGCAATCGAAGCCCTTTCAATCCGGTCAGAAAATTCATTGCAAAGGGATCATTCCAAAACCCGAAACCCCAGGTTCCAGCATGGCATGTATGAGAAACCCTTGCCTGCAGACTGAGCTTTATACCTGCCTTCCAGGGGAATAGATTTCTGCTCAAAGAACTGTAATCATCCAGCTGCGCCAGCCGGTAGCGCCGGGTTGAGCCGGGGGGTATTTCCAGCCGCCAGGTCCCCTCAACGATCTTGGTAATACTGGCTCCAACCGTCCGATTTTCTTCTAATCCAAGTGGATATCTATTTGTCATCACTCATATATACAAAGAATTAATGTACTTTCCCGGGTATGAAGTATAATCCAGTAGCATTTAAACCCACTGAAAAATCAAGGAGTTCAATGGAGATTACCTGGTTTGGACACTCCTGTTTCAGGATAACTGAACGTGGAATGGCGACAATAGTTGCAGATCCATTTGATCATAAATATGCCGGATACAAAGCTTTAAAATTGCGGGCAGATATTCTGACAACAAGTATTGATACTCCCGGTCATAATTACTCCCAGGCAGTAAAGGGGTATACACATTACTTAAAAGGTCCTGGTGAATATGAAATCGGGGGGATTTTTATCACCGGAGTAAGAATCAATGAACGCCAGAGTTCAAATAAAGATGCAAGCAACACCATGTACGTTTTTGATTACGGTAAAGCTGCAATTGCACACCTTGGCGGTTTACAGCAGGTACCTAACCAGACTGAAATCGAGGCCCTGGGAAATGTCGATATTGCGCTTGTGCCAGTTGGAGGCGGTGGAAGTCTTTCAGCCGCTAAAGCGGTCGAAGTCGTCAGCCTGCTGGAACCGAGCATTGTAATCCCAATGCAGTTTGCAACTCCCGCCACCAGCCACAACCTCTCAACGGTGGACAAATTCCTGAAAGAAATGGGAGTTGGAGATGTAGTAAATGAATCCTCGTTAAAAATCACCCGGGCATTAACCGCAGGAGAGACCAACGTGGTTGTGCTTGATTTTCAGGGGTGAGGATCTCTCAGCAGATAGGAGAACCATTTTGACTGTAAAACTTATTCTGACCTGGGATATTCTTCCTGGTCAGGAACAGGAATATTTCGAATTTGTAGTGCGCGACTTTATCCCCGGGCTGCAAAAATTAGGCATGGAGCCGAGCGACGCGTGGTTTACGATGTATGGAGATCAGCCTCAGATAATGGCCTCAGCCCAAATGCCAGATATAAACTCCCTTGAAACCGCCCTGAATTCAGGAGAATGGGAGGATTTAACCCATCGCTTATTGGATTACGTTGAAAATTTTGACTACAAGGTTGTCAAAGCGCGCAGCGGTTTTCAGATGTAATGAGTTCAAGCCTGGCTTCCCTTCTGCTCGATTGGTACGCTACTCACGCCCGGAAACTCCCCTGGAGGATTAAACCCACACCTTATTCCGTCTGGATATCAGAAATTATGCTCCAGCAGACCCGGGTTGATACAATGTCCCGTTATTTCAAAAGTTGGATGGAGCGATTTCCTTCCATTTCAACGCTGGCGGATGCAACCCTGCGGGAAGTCCTCTCAATCTGGGAGGGTTTGGGTTATTACTCACGGGCGCGCAATCTGCACAAGACAGCTACCCTTCTGATTTCGGATTACAACGGAAAACTGCCTGGCAGTTACAGCGAACTCATTAAACTACCTGGGATTGGACCATATACTGCTGCTGCAATCGCATCGATCGCCTTTGGGCAGGACACAGCGGCTGTTGACAGTAATATTCGCCGCGTTCTTGCGCGACTTTACGACGTTTCTGTACCCGTAGATGGTAAAACTGCCCGGGCTCTTTTTCAAAAATTAGCTGACGAAAATATCCCCTCAGGTCAGGCAGGCACCCACAACCAGGCAATGATGGATCTTGGGGCTATGGTATGCACTCCCAGGAATCCCGGCTGTTTGATATGCCCTCTCAAAGACCTCTGCCAGGCATTCAAAATAGGCAATCAGTTGGAGAGACCTGTTTTTCCCCCAAAGGTCGAAACCCCGCTGCGGGTACAGACTGCGGGTGTTATTGAAAATGAAGGCAAGGTTTTAATCTCCCTCCGCCCAGATAATGGTTTACTGGGGGGCATGTGGGAATTTCCGGGAAGCAGCAATTGCAGTGAAGAGAACACCGCTGAATGCCTCAGGCGCGCAATTTACGAAAGGTTGGGTTTGAATATCCTTATTCAGGAGCCATTCGGAGTTTATAAACACGCATATACCCATTTTCGGGTCAAAATGCATGCTTACCTCTGTTTGCTTTCAAAAACGAAAAGCGCGGACATATTTGCTTACAGGGAAAAATGTTGGGTGAGCCCAGAAGAATTGGATCACTTCCCAATGGGACGGATATCCCGGAAATTAGCTGACAATTACATCTCATGGAAAACGAATCAACCCTGATCATCGATGCACACCAGGACCTGGCCTGGAATATGCAGGTGTATAACCGGGATTACACCCGGTCTGCAGCCCATACAAGGAAAGCTGAACAGGGAACCCATGTGCCAGATCAAAATGGTGACACTTTGCTTGGGTGGCCGGAATACCAAAAAGGCGGAATTGCCCTTATTATTGGATCATTATTTGGTTTACCCATTCGTAAAAGACACGAGATCCCAGAAAAATTTTGTTATGCAGACATTAACCAGGCATACGACCTTTACAGCCAGCAGTGTGACCTGTACCAGCGTCTGGTAAACGATCATCCGGATAAGTTTCAATTAATAGAAACAAAAGATAATCTGGATGCGTTGATTGGAAAGTGGAAAGAACAGGGTGTAGATTCTCAAAGCAGTCAAACTGCACCAACAGGTATAATTATCTCTATAGAAGGGGCAGAATGTATCCGGAACCCGGACGAACTGGCTAAATGGCAGCAAAGGGGAGTTAGAATTATCGGGCCCGCCTGGGCGGGAAATCATTACTGCGGCGGCACTGATGAACCCGGGCCTTTAACACCAGCCGGTTTTGAACTGCTGGAGGCTATGGCGGATTTTGGATTTGTCCTTGATCTCAGTCATATGGATAGTCAGGCTGCCCTTCAGGCCCTTGATTTTTATCCGGGCCAAATTATTGCCTCACACAGCAACGCAGCAGCCCTCCTGAAAAATTATGATGGGAACCGCCACCTCTCAGACAACTTGATCAAAAGAATAATCGAGCGAGACGGCGTGATTGGGGTCATCCCTTTTAACAAATTTCTGCTGAATGGCTGGGAAGTTCGGGATGGAAGGGATATTGTTACCCTTGAATCTTTCACTGCCCATATCGATTATATATGCCAGATCGCTGGCAGCCCGGAACATATAGCGATCGGAAGCGATTTTGACGGAGGGTTTGGGCTTCAATCGGTCCCTGCCGGGATAGATACGATCGCAGATTTATATAAAATCACACCAATACTAGCTGAAAAAGGCTACACAGAAAACGACATCGGCGCAATTCTTGCAAATAATTGGTTCAGAACAATTAAGAGTTCGCTTCCGGATGTTATATGAACCAGAACAGCAACCGCAGTAATTTCCGCCAATTGAAAATTCGGATTGGCCTGGTCCTCGTCGTGGCAGGTTTGCTAATTTTCATCCTGGGGGTAGACCCGGGCCTTTTCAGACTGGATAGAAGCCCGGTCGTTGGTTTTATACAAATTGCGGTTTTTCTGATAGGACTTTCGGTGATCTGCTTAGGGGGATATGTCACCCTGAACAGCTTGTGGAACGGGAAACAAAAATCGATCGCTGCCGATATAGGCTTCCGGCTGGTAAGTACCGGTTATGTTCTGGCAGTCACTGCGGGTATGGCTGACATATTCGGTCTTGGCAACCAGCCCCTCCCCCAGATCCCCTATTTCGGACCGTGGCAGGCAGCCGGGGTGATCATCGGTGAGGTAATCATTGCTTTCGGATTTTTACTCATGATCCCATTTCAAAAACCCGGGTAATCCTCAAGGCGACCTGTCAAAAATCAACCAGGTACATTTACCGACCACACACAATCAGAGGCACTCCGCGGCTGGATAGATATTCTGGCTGTTTGATGCTGGAGGATGTCTAAAAAAATTAGTGGGGAACAACAAAAGGTCTGGATAAAAAAGTATTGATTGATCTGTTATCGTAAAACAATCCCACTGGAGAAGCAAGAAACGTCTCAGATTTATCCGCTTGCTTCCCGTTCCCGAATCAAAGCGGCGTGGTCAGAACCACCTCAGAATTATCTGCTTTTTTAGACCGCCCTGTTTGGATTTTTAATTCAAACTGTTTCCGGATCCTGAATTAATTAAAAATCGCCTCGAGCATCTCCTCATTGGTCTTCATTTTATAATCTTCAACTCCCAAGAGTTCTGCCTGTTCGGCTTCCTTTACTACCAGTTTCTGGATGCCATCCGCCCCGACGATCCCTTCAAAATTCTCCACTAGGAAATTATCCAGATTCTGAATAACGGGTTCAGGATCCACTTCAGGACACCTGGTATCCAAATAACTCAACAAAGCTCTCGCACCGTTCTCCCCGTCTTTTCGTGCAATCCCAACCAGGCCGCTGCTGGCTTCGCGGGACCATCCTGCAAAAAATACCCCATCGATCGATTTTTCCTTCTCAGGATCGTAAGCCTCATATGAAATCCCGTCCACAGCAAATTCAGGCTCAGGATTTTTCATAAATTCATTCCACTGCACTGGAAGACCAAATTCTTCGTCCACTTTATCCCCGATGCAGAACACAACCGTATCGACATCCAGGACGCGTTTCGTTTCCAGATTGCGCGCTTTTGTGTCGCCATTTTTAAGAACCAGTTTTGTGTCTTCAACTTCCAAGCCCTTCACGCAGCCGTTCTCGTCTCCAATGATCCTGCTCGGAGATGATAGGAATTGAAATGTGAATTTTGTATCTGAAACCGGTTCTATTGCCTTTGGTAATGCGGAGAGAATAAAATCTTTTGCGGTCTGCGGATCCTGACCAACCTCCTTCATGCGTTCGGCGACTCGCTCAATTTCAACGTCCAAAGCCTGCAAATCAAGATTCCTGGCAACATACTCCATTTCCTTTTTGGTGAACTTCACTTCCGCCGGACCCCGCCTTGCGACCGCAATTACTTCTTCAACCTTTAAATCACGAATCGCCCAATGGGCGATATCAATCATCACATTCCCAACGCCAATTAATGCCACTCGATTCCCAAATGAACATTTTTGAGTGCTGAATGGCGGCAGACTATTATAGAAATAAACAATATCCTTGGCATGGAAAACCCCTGCGGATTCCTCACCGGGTAAGCCCAGCCATTTTGTTCCCTGAGCGCCAACTGTGACCATCGATGCCTGAAATCCCATATTTTTTAGGTCTTCCAGGCTGAGACCTGTTCCCTCCCCAACAGTCACGTTCCCATAGTAGCTGATTTCGGGCATTTCAAGAATCTGGCGAAATTGTTTTCGTAGCCCTTCCTTCATTTTATATTTAGTATAGTAAATACCATATTCAGCCAGACCGCCAGGTTTAATATCCCGGTTTATCAACGCGACCCGGATACCTTTGCTGGCAAGAAGTTTAGATGCATAAAGACCAGCCGGACCAGCGCCAATCACAGCAACCACAAAGTTCTTTTTTTGTTCGTCAGACATTTATCCCTCCGAAACTTTTCCCAGCGATGAGATTGATGAAACAGCTTGTTGATTATATGATCTCACTCAGAAAATCACAAGTGAAGTTTGTCACAAAATAACTTGAACCGTAATATATTAACTATTCACTGATTTCACCACTTTATTCTGCCGCATTACTATATCCAAACGGTAAGGTTTATGCTAATATTCTCCCCATGCTGTCTGAAATATCAAAACAGACCCTCGATAACGGGCTGCAGGTAGTACTTAAAGAAATCCATTCCTCGCCTCTTATAAGCCACTGGATCTGGTACCGAGTCGGTTCGCGCGATGAGCAGACCGGAATGACCGGTATTTCACATTGGGTGGAACATATGCAATTCAAGGGAACCCCAAAATTTCCTTCGCAAGTATTAGACAAGGCGATTTCACGCGTAGGCGGGGTTTGGAACGCTTTTACCCACCTGGATTGGACTACATATTTCGAAACCCTGCCGGCTGGTGAAATTGACCTAGCGCTCAGCCTGGAAGCAGACCGCATGTCTGGAAGCCTGTTCGAGGTTGACGAGACTACCACAGAGAGAACCGTGATCATCTCTGAGCGCCAGGGAAACGAAAACCATCCCATCTTCCGGCTGACAGAAGAGGTTCAAGCGGCATCCTTCAGGGTACACCCTTATCACCACATGGTGATTGGCGATATGGCTGATCTGCAAACCATACAGCGGGATGATCTATACGATCATTACCGGAGATTCTACATTCCTAGCAATGCAGTGGTCACTCTGGCAGGCGACTTCGACCTTGAAGAAATGATCGTAAAAGTTCAAAACTTCTACGGCGGGATCAATAATCGCGAGTTGTCCCCACGCCCGGTAAGGCTTGAGCCAGATCAAACCGGCGAAAAAAGGATAATTGTTGAAGGTCCCGGAGAAACAACATTTCTCCAGGTCGTCTACCACATTCCGCCAGCAAATCACCCGGATTTTCTACCGCTAATGGTGCTTGACAGCCTGCTCGCAGGTCCCAGCAACCTCAATATGTTCGGAACAGGCATTTCAAACAAAACCTCCCTGCTTTACCTGGCTCTGGTTGATAAAGAACTTGCAGTCAGCGTAAATGGCGGAATGCAGGTTACTCAGGACCCGTTTTTATACACAATCAACGCAATCGTACACCCCCAGAGTCAAGTCGAAGAGGTCATTCAGGCAGTGGATGAGGTAATATTCAAGATTCAGGAGAATAAACCAACCAGTGACAGCCTGGATCGGGCAATGAAGCAAGCCCGGGCTTTGTTTGCATACGGCAGTGAAAGTATAACCAACCAGGCTTTCTGGTTAGGGATATCCGAAATGGTCGCCTCATATGAATGGTTCGTCAATTTCCTTGAAATGCTCTCCTCGGTAACCCCCGGGGATGTCCAGCGGGTTGCACAGACGTACCTGCGCTCGCGAAATCGGGTAGTCGGAACATATCTACCTGTTGGAGATCGTTAGAAAATGGATAGCAATCCCCACCATAGTAAAATCCACAATCCGTAATGGAAATTTTTTCTAGATACAAGAAATAAACCCCGAAATTATGAACCATATAAAAAACGCCTTTCCAGGGGAGGATGATATTTTCCGGGCTGAGCTCGGGAATGGGGTTGTGGTTTTAAGCAGGGCGGACTTTAACAGTCCTTCCATCGTTATCAGCGGTTTCCTGACCTCGGGCAGCCTTTTCGACCCGGATGATAAACTTGGCCTGGCGGATTTTACGGCTACCGCATTGATGCGAGGCACAAAAAACCGCAGTTTTAACCAAATTTTCGATCATTTAGAATCAGCAGGCGCATCATTTGCTGTAAGCGGCGCGACCCATACCACCAGTTTCAATGGAAAATCCCTTGCGGAAGACCTGGACCTTCTGCTGGATATCCTGACAGAAATAATCCAGAAGCCAACATTCCCGGCGGACGAGATCGAACGTCTGCGTGCCCAGTTATTAACCTCACTGGCGATGCGTGCCCAGGACACTGGAGAAATGGCGTCCCTGGCCTTCGATCAGATTGTCTACAAAGATCACCCATACTCCCGCCCTGAGGATGGTTATCCTGAGACGATTCAAAGAATTACCAGGGAAGACTTGCAGTTATTTCATCGAAAATATATTGGACCACAAGGTATGGTTATCGTAATTGTCGGGGCAATTGAACCGGAAAGTGCAGTCCAGAAAGTCAACCTGAATCTGGGGAATTGGCAAAATCCCGGACAACCCGCGCCCATCAGTTTACCGCCGCTTAAACCTCTAACCCGGGAAAAAATTGAACAAATAAAAATTCCCGGCAAATTTCAATCCGACATTTTGATGGGTGCCCCTGGTCCGGAGCGAAATTCAGATTTTTTTGTTCCGGCAGCAATTGGAAACAATATTCTAGGGCAGTTTGGAATGATGGGTCGTCTCGGTGAAATTGTCCGTGAACAGGGAGGCCTTGCTTACCACATCAGCAGCAGTTTGAGCGGCGGATTGGGACCAGGTCCATGGTATGTTTCAGCAGGAGTCTCGCCCGATAATGTCGACAAAACGATTAAACTTATCCGTACTGAAATCGAACGATTTATAAGCGAAAAGGTCAGTGAAGAAGAATTGAACGACAGCAAATCGAATTTCATTGGACGGCTGCCGCTCTCACTTGAAAGCAACGCAGGCGTGGCTGCTGCAATAATTAACCTCGAAAGATACCAGTTGGGATTGAATTATTACCGCGAATATCCTGAGCTCATTCAGGGTGTAACAGCTGAAAACATACTGGAAGCTGCTCAAAAGTTCCTCTCGCCGGAATGCCTGGCAATCGCAGTTGCAGGCCCCTGAATCCAACAGATGAACAACTTGGCCACTGGAATTGATATTGTAGAAATTGCTCGCCTCTCCAAAGCAATTGAAAACCATGGGCAGAGCTTTCTGGACCGTATTTTTACTCCAGGAGAATTACGGGAGGTCGGGGATAAAACCGCCTCGCTGGCAGCACGATTTGCTGCAAAAGAGGCTGTCGCAAAAGCGCTAGGAACAGGTATAGGTCCGGTTAACTGGAAAGAGATAGAAATCCTCAGGGGGGCTGCTGGTAAACCGGAACTGTATCTGACTGGCCACGCGGCTGTTATTGCTGACAAGTTACATCTTGAACAGTGGTCAATTAGCTTGAGCCATTCCCATTCTTATGCGGTTGCAGTAGCGGTTGCAATTACCCCGGCTTGTTATTAATAATCAGACGCCTCAGCTTCTGATGGCCTCTTGAGCCTTTCTTTGATAATTTCGTAAACTGCCGGTAAAACCGAAATAATGATTATTGCCACGACAACAAGTGTAAAATTCTCTTGAACAAACGTTAGATTACCAAAGAAATAACCCCCAAGTGTAAAGATACTCACCCACAAAAATCCTCCCACCACATTATAAGTAAGAAAGCGCCCGTAACTCATCTCACCAACTCCAGCGACAAAAGGCGCAAAAGTCCTTACAATCGGCACAAACCGGGCTAAAATAATCGTCTTGCCGCCATGTTTTTCATAAAATTCATGGGTTCGGTCAAGATAATCTTTCTTGAGAAAGCGGATTTCACCGCTGAATGCCCTCGGCCCGATATAATGCCCGATCCAATAGTTCACGGTATCGCCGATGATTGCAGCCGCGACCAGCAACATCCACAGAATGAAAATATTTAAAGCTGAACCCAACGCCGGCGAGGCAAAGGTCCCTGCCGCAAATAACAGCGAGTCTCCGGGTAGAAATGGCGTAACAACCAGACCGGTCTCCATAAATATGATCGCGAACAGAATCAGGTATGTCCAGGTCCCGTAATTCTGAATAATCACGCTTAAATGTTTGTCAAGGTGCAGAATTAAATCGACAAGAGATGAAATGATATCCATGGATTGTTATGATGGTTATTTCTGTAAGGTAACTGCTTCTGAAACAGCGGGGGGATTATAGCACGCTTTTTAAGAACCTTTTCAACCTTACAATGCCCCACCCGGACTACCCTCTTCCCGATAAACTTTGCTAAGATATCTGTTGACCCACAACAAGGCCAGAAAAGCCGTAAGGCTCAGCATTCCCAACAAAAACGGGGCTAGGCCGCCAATTGCTGGTACTCCAAAATAGATTTCTGAAACCGGATTGGATTCTTCAATTATAAAAGCCAGCACCATCAATAAGGTGAGCCCATTCCACAATCCATGCAAACAAACTACGCCCAGATACGTAAAACCCAGCCGGAGGTAACTGCTGTATCTCCATGAATAGACCATGGCCCAACCCATTAAACCTGCTGTTAGGATATGAATCACAGCAGTGCCAATACGGGCGACGACAACCATCATCCATTCCTCGGCAGCGCTGGTAAGCGCCAAGCTTTCAAAAAAAGCATACCCTGCGCCGCTAATCAATCCAGCAGTAAATCCTTCCGCCGGAGAGATACCCCGGTTTATCAACAACCACACCCCGACCGGCTTCAGAGCCTCTTCAACCAGCGGAACGAGTAAGGCTGCGAACAAAAAAACCAGGAAAATAACCGCTGGATTCAAGAGGTAAGGACGCAGCTCAGTAATAATTTGATCGGGATCTGCGTTTGAATTCACCAGCCCCTCAATGTCTCTAAACAACTCTTTTAAAAGGTCCGGGTGGTTGATTAGAAACAACCCAATAACAAGGATCATCACAACTAACAAGATTACTTCAACCAGCATAATCATGATTGGCCCCAAAACCAGACCGCTGTCGAATACCCCCCACCTTCTTTGCTGCGAGCCAAGTGGAAGGCCGCGAACACCTAAATAAAGAAACCACAATACTGGTAACCCAACCGCCAGAATATGGAAGAACGGCAACAACAACAGTCCAAAAGAACCCTGTCGGGCAGCCAGGTGCCCGAGCAACAGGACTGCCGGCAGAGCCAAAATCAGGATAGTTGGGCGCAGCCACCACCGGTCAGGGAAGCCAACCGCAATATCTCTTCCTGAAATCCGGTTGAATGAATAAACCGCAGAGGGCACCACTAAAAGACCAACCGCAGCGCTCCCCGCCGCGAAAATGTACAGGGATAGTTTTTCCAGGTTGCCGCCTTGAAAATCTACCGGGCTGAAAATACCAAAAACTAACAATGCCAGAGCCAGCGCCCAAAATCCAAGGATGGCAACGACGCTAAAAACCAACTGGATAATTGTTAACCAGTCGTTTTTATTCGGTTCCCTGATCAATTCGATTATCTCTTCAGCTCTCTACAATTTTGACGCTCAAGATAAGATCACCCGCAGGCAGATCGCCGGGCTTGGAGGGGTCTCTCTGGGTCAGGTTCTCCACCACATCCATCCCGGAAATGACCTGACCGAAGATGGTATAGCTGCCGTCAAGGTGAGGTGTTTCTCCGTAGGTAATGAAAAACTGGCTTCCATTTGTATTGGGTCCCGAGTTCGCCATACCCACCACACCGGGTTTGTCAAATTTCAATTCGGGAATAATTTCGTTATCAAATTCATATCCAGGGCCGCCCATGCCGGTTCCGGTAGGGTCACCTGTTTGAGCGACAAAACCTGGGATAACCCGGTGGAAAATCACATCATCAAACCAGCCATTTTTTGCCAGGTATAAAAAGCTGTTGACAGCAAGCGGGGCTTGATCCGCAAACAGTTCGATCTCGATGTTCCCTTTTTCTGTTTCAATGGTGGCTGTATATTTTTTCTGAGGATTAATAGCCATTTCAGGACAGTCTAAGCGGTTATCGTCTTCAAATAATTTGAAATCTATAAATGACGAAATACCTTCATAGCTCAAACCACCCTGGTAGGGCTGCCCATTCACAATAATAAACGGCGTGCCGGGGAGAAACTGGGAACCGGTTTCCCAGGCCTGGTCTGCCAGATCCTTGAGTTCCTGGCCGTTCATATCCTCGGAAAATTGACCTTCATCCAATCCGAGCTCGGCTGCCTGTGATACTACCCACCGGGCGAATTCATCCTCCGAAAAGCTCTTCCATTCAGGCAGTTTTTCAAAAAGCAGGTCGTGCATTTCCCAGAATTTTCCCTGTATTCCAGCCGCTTCCGAAGCCCGGACCGCGATTTCAGCCTTGTCATGAGAGCTTAAAGGAAAATGACGGTATATAACTCTCACATCTCCAGAATAATCTTGCTCGATTTGCGCCATCACGGGCGCAACTGCTGCACAGCCCGGTCACTGAAAATCGCCGTATTCGATTATCGTCACAAGCGCGTCATCCGGTCCCAAAATCCAATCATTATCAGTTGGGGGCGAAAGGACCTCATAAGCGATTGCAAGCGGTTCGTTTTCCCGGCAGCCCTCACTTGAGACCAGGCTTTCTTTGGATTCATCCGGAGAAAGGGCTTGTATAGGCTGAGACTCTCCATCCCCTGAATCGCTTTGCTTGCCTCCCTCATCTTCAGAACCTTCTTTTTGAACCGGTTCCTGATCCTGCGGTTGTTCTGTCGCTTCCACAACTCCAGAATCTTCTGACACTTGTGCAGCCTGCGAACATGCAGCCAGCAGTAAAACTCCAATCAGTAGAGCAATAAAAAACCTGAATTTCACCTGTTAAATTCTCCTTCTACAATTTGGATATATATTATCATTTTACCAACAATTTTAAGCGCTATCGCTAACAACACGCTCCAGCTGTTCGAATTTATACAGCCATGACATGCGGTTGATAAAAGCCGCCAGGGAGGGGCTTTGTTCCCGAAGTTTCCTGACGGCTTCCCCGACCGGATCTTCCGCTGCGCCTGCCGGTCCGCCCGGTTCATCTGCATAAGCGCCGTAAAATGCAAAATATGCCTGGTTCAACTTACGGATCTGGTAGCCATGATCCCAGAAGGACTCACGCCGTGCTTCCATGTACGCCTCCGCTTCTTCAACCTGCCCTTCAGCCAGAAGTTCGTCAACCTTCAAGCGTGTTTCGTGCATCTCGCTCCGGAAATCAAACGCAGGCGGTTCAGCTGGTTCCTGAGCCTCCCGACTCTCCTCTGGATGGGCAGGCGGCACCAATTCCGGATAGAACCTTTCCAGCAGCGCCAGCCCGATTTCCTTTCCGGCGATTGAAGCCGTGGTCTCATTCATCACCCTTAATTCAGGACTTGAGAAGTAATTGATCCCCAATGGACGCAAGGTTAAGAAATTGTGCACCCACTCGTGCGCCACAACTTCGCTCAACCAGACCAGATTGTTGGTCTCTTGAACCATGGTGGGATAAACTCCAACCCCACCAATGGGCACCACCAGGGATGAGACATCCAGTTCACGATCTACTTCTTCCTCCAGTGCAACCTGTTCTTCCAAAGATAAACCGGGAATTAAAGAGATATCCGCATCCTGCCGGATAATATCGCGCGGGCTTACAATTAATGCATATGGAAGCGGTGTATTGTGGTAAAGAACCGGTGGAAAAGTATGCCCTCCCAGTCCTATTCCCAGGTCAGCGATAACCCGGCGCATCTGTCCCTGCAGCACTTCCTCCGTCACAGGGGCAGAGAGACTGCGCTGATCATAAAGACGGGAAAGTTCACTTTTAATGTCTTTTGAAGCGGTCAGGGGGTCAATAATACTCGGGTCTGCAAAAATCGACTGCAACTCACGCTCTTTTTGATGAATTCCGGTTATCAGGTTCAGGTAATCATAAATAAACTGGATCTGCTGATCATTTTTTATGTAATGGCTTATCCCCTGAGAGGAGTGCGTAAATTTCAACCCCAACGCATTCACTGTCCACCCGAGGTAGTCGAACTCAATCCCACGCGTTAAGACGCGCACACGTTCGACCTTATCCTCAGAGGCTATATTGCTGCTCCCCAGTAAAACCAGCCCCAGGGTTATAACGAAAAAGAGACGAATAAATCTGCCGCTAAAATTGACAAAATCCACAGCGCGTGATTGTAACACGCCAGACTGAATTTAATCTTATGCCCAACTTAGAGCATGCTTAAATAAAAATTCGGGGGACGTACCCCGGTAATAGGTGGACGTTAGCATCAAAGTCGCGGATTGAATCACAGATCATCCATCCAGCCAGGCATGCTATAATTAGTTGATTTTCATATCTTGAGGGAAGAACGGTCCGCATGAATTTTCTTATCACCGGCGCTGCCGGTTTTTTGGGGTCACATTTAGCCAACAACCTGGTTAAGGAAGGTCACCAGGTGCGCGGTTTGGATGACCTGTCAGCGGGGGATAAAAATGTACTCTCGCCTGATATCCTATTCACCCGGGGCGATGTAAATGACCGCCCCAAACTCTGGACTCTCTTGCAGGATGTGGACTGCGTGTACCACCTGGCAGCCCGGGTGGCAGTTCCGGAGTCCATCCTTTATCCACGCGAGTACAATGCGACCAACGTAGGGGGAACAGTTAGCCTGATGGAAGCGATGCGGGATGTGGGCGTGCGCCGGGTCGTTTTTATCTCTTCCGGGGCTGTTTACGGCAACCAGTCCGCACAACCGCTGACGGAGGCCGCCACCCCATATCCAAAATCACCTTATGCGGTTTCAAAATTAGCCGCTGAATATTATGTTGGCTCGATTGGTGATCTGTGGGGAATTGAAACTGTATGTTTACGTGTCTTTAACGCATATGGACCCGGCCAACGCCTTCCGCCATCCCACCCCCCGGTGATCCCGAACTTCCTCAAGCAGGCCACTCATTCCGGCACTCTGGTAATGCACGGGGACGGCCTGCAGACGCGTGATTATGTATTCGTCGATGATATTGTCAATTCAATGATAGCCGCTTCAACTGCACCCGGCGTGGATAAACAGGTGATTAATATCGGCAGCGGTTACGAGACAAGCATTCGCGACCTGGTACAAATGGTTATTGAAGTCACCGGTGTAAAAGTTGAGGTAATAAAAAACCCACAGAATGATCCCGGCGTGTCCCGGATGTGCGCTGATATCACTTTGGCGCGTCAGAAACTGGGATATAAACCATACTTCTCGCTTTCAGATGGAATCAGATTGACCATAGAGCGTGATGAACGTTTTAAACCTCAGCTGGTCTCCAATTCTGTGCAGTAATCCAACCCTTATACCGGCAATTTATCAATATAAAGAAAGGATTCAATATGAGCGTTACTGCAGTCATTGGATCGCAGTGGGGCGACGAAGCGAAGGGGAAGATGGTGGATATCCTTTCCCAGAACGCCCATATAGTCGCACGATTCAACGGGGGGGATAACGCCGGGCATACTGTTGTTAACCAATACGGCACCTTCAAATTGAGATTAACACCCAACGGTTTTTATAATTCTGATACCATTTGCATTATCGGACCCGGGGTTGTTATCAATCTAAACACCCTGATCTCTGAAATCGAATCTATCCAGGCAAAGGGCATCCAGCTGGACAACCGCTTGTGGGTCTCGCCGCGCTGCAACGTAATAATGCCCTGGCATCCGATGCTGGAATCAATATATGAAAAAGCTAAGGGGAAATCCCAGACCGGAACCACACGGCGCGGCATTGGACCAACCTACGCTGATAAGGTAAGTTATAACGGTATCCGTCTGTTTGACTTCAGGGATGAATACATCCTGAAAGAGAAGATACAGACACAACTTTCAGTCAAAAATCCCATATTTCGAGAATTTGGCCTCAAACCCTTAGAACCGGATAGATGCCTGGCTGAAAAAATCCAGCAGTACCAGATACTGGCAGAATTCGTTCGCGAGTCTTTCGGTTTGCTCCAGGAATCACTGGCAGCGGGTAAAAATATATTGCTTGAAGGCGCCCAGGGGGCTTTACTGGATAATATCTGGGGGACGTACCCTTTCTGTACCGCCTCCGTCCCGCTTGCCGGAGGCGCAGCGGCAGGACTTGGGATTCCCCCGGGAAAAATAACACGCGTTATCGGGGTGGCGAAAGCTTACACAACCAGAGTTGGTGGAGGCCCGATGCCTACCGAGCTGTTTGATGAAGCCAGCGAAATTCTCCAGCAGCAGGGACACGAGTTTGGAACGGTTACAGGCCGGCCGAGAAGGTGCGGCTGGTTCGATGCTGATCTTGTCCAATTCACCTCCCAGTTAAACGGCGTGGATGAACTAGCCCTCACCAAACTGGATGTGCTGGATACGTTCGAAAGCATAAAAATCGGGGTGGGCTACAGGTCTGATCAGAAAAGCAGTAGTTTGAGCCACTACTGGGAGGGCGATGCGCACTGGCTGGAATCCTGCAAACCGGAGTACATCGAAGTGCCCGGCTGGAAACAATCCACCCGTAATGTTAAAAATTTCGCTGATCTCCCAGTTGAGGCGCAGGATTACATCCGTAAAATTGAAGAGCTGGTCGGAGTGAAAGTTGGTTTTGTCTCAGTCGGTCCCGACCGGGATGAAACCATCATGGTTTGAATTCCCCTTAGTGAGACGGCCTCTCAACCTGAGGCAGCGCAGGATCGGACTTACCGGGCAGGTAGTCAGCAGGATTGCTGTCTTCCGCATCCAGTTTCAATAGAACCGCCAGATTTTCCTGGGCGGTTTTAAAGACATTATACATGCTGATTGACCCCATGTTATCCCCACACTGGTGATAATGCGGATCAGAATAAGGTAATCCGCCAATACTTAAAACAGCCGGCAGTTGGCGCTCCCAATATGCCCAATTGTCGGACCACTGTCCGGATGGGGAACACAAACGCCAGTTAATATCAATCCCATACTCATTCCTGACCGAATTGAACATGTTTGACAGCCGGCGTGTTTCGCCATCTCCATTATCCCAGAGGCAGTTCATGTGTTCCGGAGCGGATTCAGACCAGCCAATCCCATCCATAATCAAACCAGCTTTAACTCCCTCCCCACTGGTATCAATTAATTTGACATGGTAGCGACTGCCTTTCAGGTAATTCTCCTCACCAACAAATGAGATAAAACGCAGTGAGTGGCGGTTTGGATAATTTCTTAACACCCGTGCGATTTCAAGCATCGCCGCCACCCCGCCGGCATTGTCACTTGCCCCAGACGTAGTAGCGACCGTATCAACATGAGCGCCCAATTCGATATAGGTATCCGGATACTCGGAACCAGTTTTCTTTGCAAGAATATTCTCGGTCTCATACCAATCCGGCACGTATTCTGAGTATGGTGTGTAACCGAATTCCTCAAATTTATGGTAGACATAGACACTTGCCCGGATGAGATTGTGGTTCGAAAAAGTTGGCGGACCGAAATTGCAGCCACTGTCGGCAAATACCTGGTAATAATCGTGATGGCGCGGCCCATACTGGTTCACCAGGACACTTGTGTGTTCCACCATCCGGTCAAAATCAAGCTGATCCAGGTAGTCGGGAATTGGGTCTTGTTCAGTATTCTGGATTATTGGAAGGTAATTCTGGTACTGCGGGTCAGCAGTTTTTTGAATATGGACAGGCGCTACTCCAACCCAATACTCGTCCGAAATTCCGATCGCGGAGCGGGTCCCTGAACTGCCTGTGAGCAGAAACAAAACTCCCAGAAAACATAAAAACCACCAGCGCAGTTTAACTGCAACAGAGTATGATTCTTTGTACATGTATCAAAATAATTGTGCTCTAGCTGAATAATCTGCGAATTTCTTCCGCCAGCATTCTGGCTCGTTGCGGTGCGTCGCCGACATAATCGCCAACTTGCATTAATTCATCCAATTCTGCGGGGGAAATATACCCCTGAATAACTGGATCCTCTCTCAATCTGGTTTGGAGAGAAATCACCTCGTTCTGGCGGAAATCCTGCCAGGCTTTCATTGAGTGCTCTCTCAACCGTTCGTGCATTTCCTGGCGATCCGCACCCGATTTTGAAAGAGCCAACAATACCCTTTCAACGGAAGCAAAAGGACCGTAATTTAATAAATTCTTCTCACAATTAAAAACATCAAGTTGCAGATTCTTTACCACATTCAATCCAGTCAATAACATTTCATCCAGCACTAAAAAAGACTCGGGGAGGAAAAAACGGCGGTTGGCGGAATCATCCAAAGTCCTTTCCAGCAGCGAATTGGCGGCGTTATCCCATGCCACCCCGGGTAAACAAGCAAGCAACCGGGCCAGCGAATTAATTTTTTCGGCATTGACAGGATTGCGTTTGAAAGGCATGGCGGATGAACCAACCTGTTTATCACTGAAGTGCTCGCTCAATTCGCCGATCCCCGGAGATTGAACGATCCGCAGGTCAAAAGCCAATTTATTCAGCGAGGCGCCCGCACTCGCCAGGGCGCACAAAACCTGGTATTCCTGCTTGCGGGGGTAAATTTGAGTCGTAACAGGGAAAAATGGAAGCTCCAGGCGGGATGATAATCTCTCTTCAAAAGTTGGAAGGTTTTCGACACCGATTAAATCAGCGTAGGAAGCTCCTGTGCCAACTGCTCCTTTAAACCCCTTTCCTTTATAGTTTTTTCTAAGGCTGTTCAGAACCTCATAATCATTCATTAAGTCCTGAGCATAAACAGCAAAACGATAACCCAGGGTGGTTGGCTCTGCGGGCTGCAAATGCGTAAATGCAATAATTCTTAAATCCGCCCACTCTTCCACTCTGCTCACTAATACAAGCAGCAGTTCAGAAAGTTTTTCCAGGATCAAATCAACTGCAGCACGAATCCGGAGGGCATCCGCATTATCCTGGATATCTGCAGAGGTGGCCCCCAAGTGCAGTATTTTTCCACCCAACTGCGCCTGTTCAGCGAAAGTCTTCAATTCCGCCATCAGATCATGGCGGACCTGCGCTTCAATTTCAATAGCGCGCGAGATATCCACCTCATTCTTAAATGCAATAAGGTCGCTTACCTGTTCCCGGGTGACCAGACCAAATTGAGATTGGACTTCCGCCAGCGCCACCCATACGTCCCTCCAGAGCAGGCGTTTATTTGTTTCGCTCCACACCCGTCGCATTATTTCACTTCCGTAGCGCCAGCTCAACGGTGACTGGTAATTATTAAAATGGGATGCCATTCCTCCATTATAGCCACATGCTTCATTTGGGTAAATATCCATTCCCATCCCTGCATTAATCCATGTACACTGATTGCCGCCTGAAATTTATTCCCTTACAATTACCATTATGCAAAAAAACCGCATATTTGGTCGCGATTTCTACCTTCAACCTGCGCTTACGGTCGCGCGAAACCTGTTAGGAATGCGGCTAGTGCGGATTGACGATTCAGTTCGGATTTCAGGGATAATCACCGAGACAGAGGTTTACCGCGGCGAGGAGGACTTAGGATGCCACTGCCGTGCCGGGAAGACACACCGTACCGAAGTGATGTACGGACCCCCGGGGCACGCCTATGTGTATTTTACATACGGGATGCACTGGATGTTAAATTTTGTGGTGGAGCGGGAAGGATTTCCGGCTGCAATCCTAATCCGGGGCATCCAACCAGGGGAAGGCATCGATATTATTGCGGAACGGCGGGGCGGCCAACCAAAAGCCCTGTGGACAAACGGCCCCGGTAAGATCTGTCAGGCGTTGAACATCAACGGAGAATTAAACAAAGCCGATATTTGCAGTGAAAATGCCGGGTTGTTCGTCGAAACCGCTAAACGCTTCCCGGACTCCTGTGTAAAGACCGGTCCCCGGGTAGGATTGAACACAGTCCCAGAACCATGGAAATCTATCCCGTGGCGGTTTCTGTTAACTGAACAAGTCTCAACGGGATAAAAAGGCACCAATCTTTTTATCCCGAATCGATCACTTCCCGGCTAACATCAGCTATATTTATCGCCAGGATAATACAGACGCATGCACCATGAGCATTATTCAAAGGGCTGAGGTAAAATTAGCACCTTGAAATGGTTAATTCAGGTTGGTTTCAACCGGAAAATCTTATTCGAATTTTTTAGGAGCAAATCATGACTATTCTCAAAGGAAAAACAGCGTTAATTTTTGGGGTTGCCAACAACCGCTCAATAGCATGGGGAATCACTCAAGCTTTCCATGAACAGGGCGCTACGATTGGATTGAGTTATGCGGGAGAAATGCTCGAGAGGCGGGTGCGTCCGCTTGCAGAATCGATTGGATGTACTTTTGTTGAACCTTGCGATGTCACAAAGGATGATGAAATCGCAAACGTGGCAAAAAAAGCCGGGCAAGTGTTTGGTGAAATTGATATCCTCGTACATGCAATCGCATTCGCCAATCGTGATGAACTGACCGGTCCATACTACAATACAAGCAGGGAGGGATTTCACCTGGCGATGGATATTAGCGTGTTTTCGTTTACTGCCCTCGCTAAAGCCTTCCAGCCCTTATTCCGCCCAGGCGGATCCATGGTCACCATGACCTACTACGGCGGGGAGAAAGTCTCCCCCCATTACAATGTAATGGGGGTTGCGAAAGCAGCTTTAGAGTCTTCAGTGCGCTACCTTGCATATGATTTTGGTCCTCAAGATGTGCGGGTAAACGCCATTTCCGCTGGACCCATCCGCACCTTAGCAGCCGCGGGAGTGGCTGGTTTTAAGACCATGTACCGTAAATTCACGGAAGTCGCGCCTTTACAACAGGGCATCACCGCAGAAGATGTCGGTCAGACCGCAGTGTATCTATGCTCGGATATGGCTGCGAAAACAACCGGGCAGGTAGTGTTCGTAGATTCAGGCTACAATATCCTGGGCCTCACCGAATCCATGGAAACAATTATGAACAGTTAAATGCCCTGGAGAGTTGCTCTCATGGTATCACCCTCCAGGTTCAGCCTGCCTCCGTAACAAAATGTAAACTCAAAACCAATCATGTTTCGAAAGCGAGACGAAAATAATCTTCCTTCAGTAAAACCAACCCCCACAGAACGGGTTACATCCGTATTGGGCCCGGGCATTATATGGCAGGGTTCCATCAGTGGAAGCGGTGGCATACGCATTGAAGGAGCGTTTCAAGGTGAGATTAATCTGCGCGGTTTAATTGTTATTGGCGAATCTGGTCGCATTACTTGCGAACACCTGTCCGCCAACGTGGTGATTATCGCCGGGGCTGTCAAAGGAGACATAACAGCCGAAAAAGTTGAGATACGTTCAACCGGCAGGGTGTGGGGAAATGTGGTTACGACCTCCTTTACTACAGAGGAGGGCGCATTCCTGAGAGGCCAGATTCAGATGGAAGACAAGGTTGAGATCGGGGAAACTGCTGAACCCCTGACAAATATTGCCTTTTCGGATGACGATCAGCCGCCTCCTTTCCAGGGAGAATAGTTACAGAATTGTCTCCCTTCGGATAGCCTTTCTGGCGAGATAATCCACGCGCTGGTTATAGCGATTTCCAGCATGCCCGCGCACCCAGTGCCATTCTATCGTATGCTGGGCGATTAATTTATCCAGGGCTTGCCACAAATCGATGTTTTTCAAGGAGCCGCCCTTTCGTCTCCAATCCCGGGCGCGCCAGGTTTCAAGCCATTCCGTTATCCCCCGCATCAGATATTCTGAATCGGTGTAAAAATCAATTTCACACTCCCGGTTCAGGGTTTCAAGTGCGTATATTGCCGCAGTCAATTCCATCCGGTTGTTTGTCGACTCTTGCTCTGAGCCACTTATTTCCTTCCGGCGCGATTTAAATAATATCAAAGCTGCCCAACCTCCAGGGCCTGGATTCGGATCGCAAGCTCCATCCGTGTATATGGTGACATGCGGAAGATCAGACATTCTTTTTGGCTTTAAGGAGTTCCGGTAACCAGTCTGCCTTTTTCAGGAGTATTCGTATTTGTAGGGCTTGCAGTTCTCGTTGCTGTTGGGGTGATGCTGGGTGTCGGCGTCATTGACGGGGTGAGTGTCGCCGATGGTGTAAAAGTCGGCGTATCAAGCAACCCGCTGTTTTCAGGACCTAAAATTAATTCATGGGCAGTTTTGTCCAAGAATTCCAGCAGACCGGGAATATCATCAACCGTAAAATAGTACAGAAATAACTGCCGGGTTGCATCACCCAGCGCCCATCTGACCGTCTGCCAGGAACGAGTCCCCGGTTCAGATTTGGCGTCAGCCAGCAATGACACTGCCTGAGACCAGTGCGGGTTCTGGTCCCGATATTCATTCAGCAGATCAAGAGTTGATTCGCGGATTGGCAATGTCCCTGCGGCTTCAATGAGTCTGGCCTGTTGTTCCGGCTCAGTAAACCACTTGAGAAATAACCAGCTGGCAAACTGCTTTTCCGGTGTAGATGACATCATAACCAGAGCAGGTCCATAAACATCAAGGGCGTCAGGACCCGATGGGGAAGGATAAGCAGTCACAATCCAGGTATCGCTGTTGTTTGCATCCCGGAAAGCCTGATCCTGGAAAGGGATATCTGAGACATCCCCAGACCTGAAAAGCGCTGAACGTGTAGCGAACTCAACTTCATGGTTTTCACCAGCGGATAACCAGGCGCAACCATCATCAAACAGAGATCTTAAGAACCTGAAAGCATCCCTGGTCTGAGGAGTATTAAATTCGTAGATTGAATCCATTTCTCCGGATTTGCCCGGAAGATAGAACTCAGCTCCATAGGCATACAACCAGCCCAATGTAGCCGCATAATCGGTTGAAATCACCCATCCCCCCGTCCCGTTATTTTCATCACTTTCATCCAGCAGGATGGCATTGGACGCAGCGCAAGCCTGGTTCTTAAATTCTTCAGGTGTGGCTGGCAGTTCTTCAAAGCCCAATTCCTGAGCCCATGATTGATTATAAAAAAGGACATTCCCAAATTGCTGAACAGGCAAACCCAACCTTTTTTCCCCCACCTGGCCAGATGACCACAATGGACTATAGAAGTCCGCCCGTTCTTCTTTGCTTAATCCCACGTGGGGATCATCAACATAGGTGTTAAGATCCTCAATGGACCAGATATTGTCCCATGCGTGAGCCTGGTGCAAATAAGCGACAGCCAGGTTCGTTAAATCTTCTTTGTTTTCCTGGGTTAAAATTTTTTTGTTTATTGCATCCGGATTACCCTGGTAGAGCGCCTCGACAGAAACGCCCCACTGGTTGTTTTTATTCCAATCCTCTACTATCTCGGCGACAACACCGCCTGCTTGCCCACCCCAGGTATGCCACAGAACAATCCGCTCGCCCGCCAGATTTCCTAAATCCATATCTGAATCCGGCGTGGGGCTGTTGTCAGGCGTGTTTGTATATACCAGCGCAGGCATCGTTGCAGTCGAAGTGGCAGATGATTTTCTTTCAGTAGGGCTTAGCGCCTCTGGTGCAATCGCAAAATCCGGTGACTGGCTACAACCGAAAGCAATAACCAGCAGCCAAACCAGATTTATAAACGCGAAACACCCAACAATCTTATCTGTCTTCATAGTATCAACGATCAATCTTACCAAAATGAAATACAAATTATAGTCCAAGCTTGAATTAAAATCCCCTCATTTATAGAAACCGCTGAACAGACCGCCCGCCTGGAAATATCTATAATTATTTATTCGCACTGGTAAAATATCCGGAAGGATACACAAATTCATGTTCATTATTCCTTTTTATTTACCGCTTACCTGCCCTTCCGGGCTCAAAACATGCCTGAAATCCAGCGGAAAGCTACATTAATTCTCCTGGTTCCCCTATTATTACTTTTCGCTTGCCAGATCGAGACAGACCCGGCTGGCGGGGAACTGTATACGCGCAATATTGCATCACCACCAGTTACAAACAGCAAACCAGGTGAAGTCACCGGCAAAAATGAAGCTGGCGAACCAATAACAACCCCCTCGACTGGCGATCCCTGGGAAATAATTAATCCTGCCGGTCAAACAGTTCGAATCTGGCATCCATACAGCGACCAGCGCGAGGATGCATTGAATCATTTAATCGCAGATTTTAATCGTACAAATATATGGGACATAAAGGTAATCACTGAATCGAAAGATAACTTTACCAGTCTTTATTATGATGTTCTGGGTGTTTTAAATACACCTGATAGCCCCAATATTGTACTGGCGTTTCAGGATCAATCCTCGGCATACCATATGTTTTACGGTTTAGCCGATATGGAAACCCTTCAGGCCAGCCCAAAGTGGGGGTTCTCACAAACTGAACTGGATGACTTTTACGGGTATATTCTCGAACATGACCTCTCGTCAAAATTCAACAATTCCCGGCTGGGTTTTCCATATTTTCGCGCCATAAACGTGCTCTACTACAATGAGGACTGGTTGAAAGAGATTGGCTTTGAAAATCCACCCTCAAATCCCGAGCAATTTAAAGAAGCCGCCTGTAAATCTGTTGTTCAACCTTTCAGCAAAACAGAAAATAACGAGAGCCAGGGTTATGGTATTACCCTGGACGCCTCGACCCTTATTAACTGGGCGTTTGCATTTGGAGCAGATATATTTAATGAAGATAAAGGAGAATACACCTTCGATTCTGAAGAAACTGTCCTGGCAGCCAGATTCCTCCAGGAGTTGGTCAACCGGGACTGCGCAACCGTATATAATGATTATCCTGGGGGACAGAATGGATTCAGTGAAGGGATCCTGCTTTTTACAACTGGCACAAGTTCAAGCATCCCTTATTATAAACAGGAGATAGATGAAAAACAGGGTTTTGTTTGGAATACGGCTGCCCTGCCGCATCTCACATCCAATCCAATCCAGAATGTCTACGGCCCAAGCGTAAGCATATTAAAATCAAACAGGGAAGCCGAACTCGCCAGCTGGCTCTTCATTAAGTACCTGACCATGCCCGATGCGCAGGAATACTGGGCAAAATCAACCCATTATTATCCGGTTCGCAAGAATACAGGCAAGGTTCTCTCTGATTTTAAGCTAGAATATCCCCAATATTCAGCCGCAAGTGAATATTTTGTCTTTGGCAAAACCGAACCTTCCCTTCCGGGTTATGATTTTGTGCGGGAGCTGGCTGCCGAATCTCTGGCTGCTATATTGAAGGGTATGGATGCAAGCCAGATATTATCAGAATTAACAATAGAAGCAAACGCGCTTTTAATGAACCAAAATGAACTGCCCCTGTCAACAATTGAATCAATTCCAGTTCCAGGATCCGGGAAATAATTTTTATTAAGGTTTGAACAACGAAATACTTTATAATAATGAACTCCCTGAAAATACCACTACACAACAAACCAAAATGAACTTGGGCCTCCCCAATTTATCACCCCAAATAGTCGGCAAAGAAAAGGAACTCAATTATGCTTGAAATTAAAAACCTCACAAAGATATATGAAGGGGGTGTTCTGGCGCTCGATAATGTCAGCTTCAGCGTCCAGCCAGGTGAGTTCCTTGCCGTAATTGGTCTGAGCGGGTCTGGTAAATCAACGCTACTCAGATGCATAAACAGGCTGGTAGAACCCACCGCAGGTCAGGTGATCTGGAACGGTATCGATGTAACCAACGCTAACCAGAGTGAACTGCGTTTAATCCGCCGCAAAATTGGTATGGTTTTCCAGCACTTCAATTTGGTGACCCGCTCACAGGTTATCACCAACGTACTCTCAGGCAGGCTCGGATATGTTAACCCGGCCTTCAGTTTGATAAACCGTTTTCCGGATGAAGATATGGAAGCAGCATTAAAACAGCTCGACCGGGTTGGCATCGCCAATCAGGCATACAAAAGAGCGGATGAGCTGAGCGGTGGGCAGCAACAGCGGGTGGGCATTGCACGAGCGATGATACAGGAACCGGAAATCATACTTGCGGACGAGCCAGTTGCCAGCCTGGATCCGGTTCTGGCACACTCCATCATGCAGTATCTTGAAAAAATTAACCAAGAGGATGGGGTGATGGTTCTCTGCAGCTTACACTTCCTCGATCTTGTGCATCGCTATGCAGACAGAGCGATCGCTTTGAATGAAGGAAAACTGATGTTTGACGGAAAGCCTGAAACAATCGACGATGAAAGGTTTAAAGAGATTTACGGCAAAGAAGCTGAACGAGTTGGTTGATGTGAGGTATTTGTGAAGAAAAAACGCTCATTTGCACGTTCCTTTTTTTTCTGGATCTTTGTGATTATTGGATTTCTCATAATTGCATACGGTTTCCAGGTCACTGAAGTCAATTTTGAAGAGACGCAATCGCAGCAACGCATTACCCAGCTTACGCGCATTATCCGCGCCCTGGCGCACCCGGAAATCTTTGAATACGACAAAGAAGAGTTTTTTATCGAAGCACCAGTTTACCTCCCCTGCCCTGAGATTGAAATCCCGGCTTACGAACCGGATACCAGCGGTCCTTACATCCTGCTCGACCCTTACTGTGAGGATGCGGGTGAGTTTATCCTTGTAAAAGGGTTCAATTTTCTACCAAATCTGAAAGGGCCGATTAATTTCATCCCGCCAAATGGCGTAACTTTAAATATCGGCAATTTTACAGCTGATTCAAACGGTGCATTTGAGCAGAGGGTGAAACTTCCCAAGCGGCAACCAGTCGAGGAAGCTCAAACCATCAGGGCTATTTCTCGCAAGAATGTTGGTTTACCCCATTTCTCTCCAGTCGCGGAATCTACCTGGGAAAAGATTATCGAGACTGTTTTCCTGGCTTTGCTCGCCACTATTTTCGGCACATTGCTGGCTATCCCGTTGAGTTTCCTAGCTGCCAGGAATCTTATGAGTGATGTAAAAAGCCCTGTTTCAAGCGTAGCCCTTCTGCTGATAGGATGGCCAATTGGCATTTATTTAGGTTTGTCCCTGACAAAAATTGTCTCACAGGTAGAGGCTATGTTCATTATCGGCTTGGCTGCGAACCTGGTCGGCGTAATTATCAGTCCATTGATTGCCTGGTTCCTTTTGCGTTGGGCTGTGCCACCGGAAGAAAACAAACAGGCGGGATTGCCGATCAGAATAATCCGAATCTTTGCCATCTTAATTGCAACGATGTTCATTATCTTGTTCCTGCTTCTGCTTGGGCACTTATTGTTTGAAGCAGGAATTTGGCTCGAAAAAAATATAGGCCCATTTGGCTTTCTCGGCTATTTTACTGCCCAAACAGGTGCAGTCATCCGAATAGTAACACCGGCATTCACAGCTCTGGCAGGGGGAGCGATTATTGGAGGAATTCTAAGCGGAGGCGGGTTGATCATCTCCGACCGTTTTTCAAAAAGCACTATACGAATAATAAATCTTGTTCTGTCTGCTATTGCCGGCGCGATCATTTTCACAATAATCGGCGCTTTTATCAATTGGCTTTACCAGATTAACAATCCGACAGAAACCCTTTGGATTCCTGTTGGAGCAGGAGCCATCGCTGGAGCAATACTTTCTCTACGGTATGGTCCAAAGGATCTGGTGCCGATAGGAAGCATTGTTTATCTCGCAATGCGCACCATATTAAATGCAGCCAGATCAATCGAACCATTAATCTATGTTATTGTCTTTGTTGTCTGGGTTGGAATTGGCCCATTTGCAGGCGCACTGGCGCTCGCGCTTCATACAATTGCAGCACTTGCCAAATTATATTCCGAACAGGTTGAGAGTATTTTACCCGGTCCTCTTGAAGCTGTAACAGCAACCGGCGCGAACCGCCTCCAAACCATCGTGTATGCGGTTGTCCCACAGATTATCCCACCCTACATTTCATTCACAATGTACCGCTGGGATATAAATGTGCGCATGTCCACCATTATCGGATTCGCAGGTGGCGGAGGGATCGGATTCCTGCTTCAGCAGAATATTAACTTACTCGCTTACCGCGCTGCAGCTGTCCAGATGCTGGCGATAGCCATTGTGGTCGCTTCAATGGATTACACCAGCGCCTGGATCAGGGAAAAATTTGTGTAGGGAGAGATAATTAAAATCCTGGCCTGCCTGGGTAAAACTCAGCGGATATAATCCTTCGGGTCTACCCGAACCCCTTCGTACATCATCTCAAAGTGCAGGTGGGGTCCGCTTGATCTACCGGTATTGCCCACCGCCCCGATAACATTGGTTTGCCACATACTTGCACCGCAGCCAACATATATCCCACTCAAATGGGCATATAATGACTGCCACCCATTCCCGTGATTGATGACAATCACATTTCCATAACCCCATTTATTCCAACCGGCATATACCACCACCCCGTTATCGATAGCATAAACCGGATCCCCTTCATCGCCATCTAGGTCAATTCCGGAATGGTTTGCACTCGGGTTAAAATCATATCCAGAGACGAAGTAATTATCCACAGGACGCACAAAAACACCTGCCCCGACTGCTCCAGCCGTAACGCTTTCACAGGCGCCTGGTCCGAGGACTTTTGCTACTGAAGGATCATCAATAGGTATAACCGGGGCGCTCCAGCTTACAAATTCGCGTTCACCACCCGGTATCACCAACCAGGCGCCAGGTTCGAGATTGGGGTTTGCCCAATCCCCAATCTCATCCGGAGATAAATTATTCCCGGGAAATTCAACTATGTCCTCTGGAAGTACATTGAAGAACTTGGCAACGCCGTTCAAGCCATCCCCGGCTGACCACTTATGATATGCACCATCGACCGGGAGTATATTGATTTCCTGGCCGGCAATAATATTATGGGGATTATCGCCAAGCACAAACTGGTTCGCCCAGAGAATGGTCTCTGGTTTTAAACCGAATTTGTCGGCGATACCTATTAATGTATCCCCCTCCTTCACTGTATACGTAAAGACCTCATTCCTCGGTCTCGAAGGCACGTCGGTATGTAAACGTGTCCGCCTTATTACTCCAGTATAAATATCCGTAACTGGTTTCAGCGGAGGTAAACCCTGGAAAGTCTCAGTTGGGGTGGGCTCAGCGATCTCAGCAGCCAGTGCAGACTTTCCCAGCGGATTTACGATCTCAGCCCGCAGGTAAAATTCGCGCATACCCAGAGCAACCAGAAGGATAAAGGCCACCATCAAGGCATGGGTCCCTGCCCGGATCAACCTCTCCGTCTGGATGCCGTGTATCATATGCCGGGCGCGTGCACGCAGTTTTGTTTTTATGCTCTTGCTGTAATCAGGGGAATTCAATTCCTCAGATGAGCCATCCTCTAGCATATTCAGATCTCCCAGGGCATGATAACAAACCCCTCAGGAATCCGTCAACTTAAGGTCCGGTTAAGGCTTCGATCGCTTTTTGAGCAGCAGAATCGGGGTCAGATTGCCTGTTTAAGACCTGTTCAGTCGCTTCCTTCATAAGTGGTCCCACACTCGTCAGCACATCAATCGAAGGCATCACCTGGGCTGATAAGGAAATTGTATTCAATACAGAACGCAAATTCGCTTGAGACCAGCCTTGAAGTGCGCTTGGCCTGGTCGGCAAATAACCAGCCGCTTTTGACCAATCGCCGAGATACTCGCTTTCGGTTAAAAATTTTGCGAGTTCAAGGCTTATCTCCTGGTGTTCGGGTTGGTGAGTGGGAATTGCCCAAATCCACCCGGAGGCCAGTGCGAAGGGAGTACCATCAGGAGTGGGCATTAAAGAAATCGAAGAAGATTCCGGGCTATCGACCAGGTAATTAGTAGTTGAGGTAACCGCCATATTCGCCTGACCGCTTTGATGCGCCTCCCATACCTGCTGGTCGCTTTCGTACTGTGTCAACCATAAGGGCATTACACCTGTCTGTTCAGCTTCCTGAAAGAAAATTAATATGTCTGTAAATGTCTCTTTATCCAGGAACGGCCGGCCTTCATCATCCCGGATTGGGCCGCCTTTTGCCAGATACTGCGAGAGGGTGAAAATAGCCCTGGGGTCAGCGGCTGGAAATACAAGCGGTACGGAGGTATTTAACGTCGCGCTCCAATCTCCCGGAGGTACAGGGATTTCTTCAGAACTGTACACCAGCGCGTAAGATTCCCCAGCAAAGGGTAACCCGTAAGTCCGGTTCTGGATTGTAGAAAGCATCTGGGCATATTCGTACCAATCCGTTTTCAATGCATCCTCATCCAACTCGTCGATTGGATGCAACAATCCTTTTAATGCGGCTGTTTCTAAATCCGAATCTGGGAGAGCGATTAAATCCGGCAGGGCTAATGGGGCTGCAGCGTTGGTAACACTGATAGAATCCAGCAACCCCCCGGCGCCGCTCGCTTCTTTTATTCTAACTTCAAGATCCACATTTCTATGGCGTAATTCAAATTCCTCCAACCTGTCCATAAATAATTTTCCTGCGCTTGTACCGGAATCCGGATCCATTTCTGGCGGAACCCATATCCTGATTTTCAGAGGACCTGGGATGGAAGGGGTATCCTGAGCCTGCTCATAAGTTACAGTCCCCTTCAATTCCTCGACCGAGGCTGGGGTTTCAGTCGGGTTAATTCCCTCCTGGGGCTCAAGTAATTCTGGAGGCAGAGGAAGGCTTTCGCACGCCCAAAGCCGGGTAATAATTACAATCCAGAACAGCCACTTCTTCATAATAACTTCGTAAATTAATCCGGTAATTCAAACCAGGGATACCGGTTGGGTGAGTAATTCTATCATCAACCTGACTGCGTTTTTTACATCCCGAAGATCCACCATCTCTGAAGGTGTATGCAGATACCGGCATGGTATTGAAAGACAGCCAGCAGGCACACCTGTTTGGACCAGCTGGATAACGCCGGCATCAGTCGAACCGCTTTCCAGCACCTCCAATTGGTATGGTATCTCGCTCTTTTCTGCCACGGATACCATCCAACTTACCACCCTTGGATCAGCAATCAGGCGTTGATCCCTCACTTTTACAGCCGGTCCTTTTCCCAAATCCACAGACATCCTCAAAGCTTTAGGTGTATCACCGGTGCGAGTTACATCTACAGCAATTCCAAGGTCGGGTTTGATTCCAAACGCTGCCGGCGCCGCCCCGCGTAAGCCAACTTCCTCCTGAACTGTAAAAACGAAATAAATATCATTGGAGAGATTAATATCATCTTCTTTAATCATGCGCAATGTTTCTACCAGCACCGCAACCCCGATACGATCATCAAGGGCTTTGGAAACCAGGCGATCACCCAAATCAATCGGATGGTAATCGTAAACTGCGACGTCGCCAACCTGCACTGGATTATCCCGCTGGTCTTCATAACCAAGATCTATAAACATATTCTCAAAGGTTAGCGGTTTGTCCCCATTCAATTTACGCTCAGCGTGTATTAGCCCGGGCAACCCATCCAACATCCGGACCCTGCTGCCTATACAGGCGCTGGCATTCACCCCGCCAATTGGCATAAACCGGACATAACCGCCCTTATCAATATGGGTTACCATAAATCCGATCTCATCCATATGGGCAGCAATCATAATCCTTTTACTCTCCGGGCCGGTTTTCCCCTTTCTTACGATCAGGTTGCCCAGGTTATCCGTGCGGATTTCATCCGCATACGATTCAACTTCACTTTTTATCAATTTCCGGATTCTGGTTTCAAACCCGGACGGACCTGGAACCTCACAAAGACTGCAGATCAGATTCTTCATTTTCTCTCCTGATGATGGATATTCGTTCTCGGGAAATAATCTGGCTAAATCTCCACAGCCAGGATATCGCCTGGTATGGATACCAGACCAAAATTGATCAGTTTTTGGGTGTTCTCCCAATCCAGACGGTCACATACAGAAAGGGGTGTATGAACATAGCGGGCGGGCACCGAAATCGAGATACTAGGGGTGCCACTGCGCTGTTTATGAATCGCAGCGGCGTCTGTGCGCCCGCCCCCAGGCTGCCGGAATTGGAACGGAATGTCATTTTCCTGAGAAGCATTTACAAAATGACGGACCAGGCGTGGATCAGAAATTGTGCCCCGATCTGCTACATAGACCGCCGGTCCTTTCCCTAAGCGGGTGTTGTATTGTGTGTTCTCGCTCCATCGATCATCCCCTTCGTCCCAGGCTGGCTGGTCGTTGGCGGGAGTACAATCTATTGCGATTGCAATATCCGGATCAAGCTCGAAAGCCGCGGTAATTGCCCCTCGCAGGCCGACCTCTTCCTGCACTGTAAACGCCGCCAGCAGATCAATATTAACCGGGGCGTTTTTAAGCAGCTGGATGAGTATCGTAACCCCTATCCTGTCATCCAGGGCTTTAGCAAAAATGGCATTCTCTTGAGTCGTAAACTCGGTCGAAAATACCACCCTATCACCAATTTTTACTTCCTTTCCATTATCTGGTCCAACATCCAACCTGAGATCTTCCATAGAAATCGGTTTCCGTCTTTCCACCTTTGTTGTAAGGTGAATCGGAGCAGCCCCGATGATGCCGGGGATTTTGTTCCTGCCAACCCACACAGATTTGGCGGGTAAAATATGTGACGGGATACCACCAACCACATCAAAACGGAATTTCCCCTTGCCCTCATCATGGGTCACCATCATACCAACCTCATCCATGTGGGCTGCCAGCATCACTTTCATCAGGTTCTTTCCGTCGCCAAAGCGCTTAACCAACACATTTCCCATCACATCTACAGCAACTTCATCCACAAAAGGTTTAACCGATTCGAGCACTATTGCGCGCACTTCGGTCTCATCTCCGGAAACGGCAGAGGCGTTACACAGGCGTTCTAATAATCTTTCCTGCCCTTCATCTATTTTCAGTGTTCCATTTTCCCTCATTCAATAAACTCCATCAAAAAAAATGCTGTGGCCGAAATTTTATACCCCAACCCTTTCACGACTCCGTTTCCCAGGCAAGCCTTTCCATGAACCCACCATCCAGGCTGCAAATAAACTCCGCCAGCAGTCGCGAACAACGCTCAACATCCTTGATGGAAACCATTTCCACAGGGGTATGCATATAGCGCAACGGGATCGAGACGACCATAGTTGCAATTCCAGCCCCGGTCACCTGGATTGCATAAGCATCGGTACCGGAGTGGCGCGGCAGGGGTTCCTTTTCATGCGGGATTTCCAATTCTTCAGCCAGATCCAGGATCGCCCTGTAAAGCGCCGGATGAATATTCGGACCCCATCCCAGCACCGGTCCTTCACCAAAGGAGGTCGTTTTGTGCTCTGGCACCCCCGGTCCTGCTGCGTGGGTAACATCAATTGCGATCGCGATACTGGGGCGCAGTTCGAAGGTTGAAGTATAAGCTCCTGCAAAGGTCTCCTCTTCCTGGACTGTAGCGACCGCCCACACATCCCACTCGCATTGCCTGCCTTTCAGCAAGGACAAACTCCCGGTTAGCGCAGCAACAGAAGCCCGGTTATCAAGCGAATGTCCCGCAAGGAATTCTTTCCCAATTGTTACAGGAGGTTGGGCGAATGAGATTAAATCGCCCACTCGAACATTCTCATTTACAAATTCGGGAGCCATACCCACATCCACAAGCAGATATTCCAGGGGGACAGCTTTTCCATCAAGATTATCCGGTAATAAATTCCTATTGGGAGAGACAATCACCCCCTTCAGTTCCCGCCTGCCGTGGACGGTTACTGCATGACCAGACAGGACACGCGCATCAATACCGCCAATTTCGGCCACCCGCAAATATCCATCGATTACTCCGGTCACCATCAGTCCAATGGCATCCATATGTGCTGCAAGCAAAATACTGTTTCGAGGTGGAGCCCCTGCGCCGCGTTTTAGACCGTGCAAACTACCCATTCGGCTGACATGGATTTCATCCGTTAGCGGTTCCCAGACCGAGCGAATCTTTTCTCGGATTGGATCTTCATAACCGGATAAACCGGATGTGGAAACCAATGTTTTCATTAAGGAAAGGGTGTCGTTCATTTTTTTATTCCTATTTAAACCAATCAGTTCAATACCTCACTTAAGTTTTAGGGCTGAACAAAATCCATATTCAATGGTTTGGCTCATTTATGCTATAAGACTAAAATCCCTCAGGCCTCTCTGTTGGAGTCCAGCTTGGTGTAAGTTTATCACCATCATTGGGATCGAACACCTGTGTTCCTTCTGGTTCGGGTGTTTGGCTTTGTGTAGGAGTAGCAGTTAACCAGAACAGACGAGTAGCCAGAACTTCAGAGGTAGGCCGGTGTGCAGCAAGCGCATTCACAGCCTCCTGTAGAATTTTCTCAATTTTCTGCTGATCTGGAAGCAATACTGATGCACCCGATTCAGGCAACCTTACTGGGGTCACATCCTGCAATCCTATCTGGAAACCCTGGATGCCATTAACGTCCTGCAGATGCAAGGCAAAAGGCAGGTAATCAAGCAGGTCTAACAGTCCAAAATCGGTTTTCATCGACCTGCTGTAACGAGCATACCAGTCAGGCAGTTTTATAATATTCTCCAGGGTGAAAAATCTGTCGAACAGGACACTTAGGACTTCCTGCTGGCGCTTACTGCGGGCAAAATCACTCGAGGTCTTCCTTTCGCGCACATAACATAATGCTTTGTAACCATCCATATGAACCACACCCGTTGGCACCCCCCCACAGTCATATGGGAGCGGTCTGCTCACCTGGACATCAATGCCGCCAAGATCATTTACAAAATAGATAAAATCATCCAGATGAGCCAGAGCCCAATGATCCGGTCTGATCCCAAGGTTGTATTCCAGAGCCTCGAATAATAAATCCGGCCCTCCCTGCGCAAAAACAGTATTGATACGGCCCATCCCATATCCGGGCCTGTAAATGTACAGGTCACGGGGCACCGAAATCAGGCTGGCGTTTCCAGTCCTGCGGTTTAACATCAGCAGAATTATCGTATCAGTCCTTCCTGTTGTAGGTGACAAATAATCCGTGCCCAGCAGGACAACTATCTCAATTTCCTGGGAGGGTTCAATTGTGTTCACCGGGGGAGGTACAGTCGAAGTCGCTGAGGTTAGTTCAGTGGCAGTTAATTCCGCCGCTGGCGAGCTGGTTGGCGGTTTAATACTTTCCTCCTCCACAACCCCAAGGGAAGCTTTTAGCGGAGGTTCACTTTTGAGAGTTTCTTTTAAAAGCTTCACATCCTTAGAGAAGGATAATGCTGCATCCTGATTGCTAAATCGGTTGATTTCTTTTGGATCACCCCTGCCGCAAGCAGTCAGTATAGACAGACCAAACAGTACCAGCAATACCCGTTTTGCAGTATTTTCCATGATAGAAATTAAGAGCCTGCAGCAGGCGTGGATTCCAGAGGCGCCTGGGTCGGCGTTTCTGTTGGGGTTGGTTTGGTTTCGGTCGGAATGGGTGTACTGCTAGATGTCGGGGTTGAGCTCGGGGGCAATGGTGTTATTGTTAAGGTCGGGGTAACCGTTGGGGATACGGTGTTCGTTTGCGAGGCGGTTGTGGTTAGCGTTGCTGTTGAGGTGCCTGTGGTCGTTTGGGTTGGTGTTTGTTGGGTTTGGGTGGGGGTGGGGAATCCAGTCCCCGTGGGAGGGATTGGGATTGTCATAGTTGGGGTGTTTGAAGGCGTTAACGTTTGCGATTGGGTTTGTCTATTCAGGTTATTATCTGACAGGTTTACCAGCGTAAGTCCCGCACAATAACATGGTATCGTAATCAATATAACCGCCAGCAAACCTATCCGCAGTCGAGAACGTGTATCAGATGGCAAATTCATGAACCATACCCAATGCTTTGATGATAACACCAGCCCTATAACATGACAAGCGGCGGTCTTGGTCCTGAATAAATATGTGCTCCTGCTGGAAAAAACCGCTGTTTGGCGGGATAGGGATGAATTAAAATAGAAATATTAAATACCTGCTTTTCTGGATTCCAATAATGAACTGGATATACCTTTCACCGCACTTTGATGATGCCGCGTACTCCTGCGGCGGATTGATATGGGGGCAAAACCAAACAAATCTAAAAGTAAGCATCTGGACGGTTTTTGCCGGAAACCCTCCAGAAGGAATGTTATCACCATTCGCGCTATCAATCATCAGACGCTGGGGCCTTGAAGAGAAACCAACAAAATTCCGCAGAAATGAAGATATCCTTTCCTGCCAGATTCTGGGGGCGGGATGGCATCATTTCGAATACCCGGATGCAATATACCGGACCGCTTCGGGAAATTTTCCTGGGTCAAAATTATCTGCAACAGGTCATCTTTATCCCGATGAATCCTCGCTATTTGGAACTCTAAACCAGGAAGAATGTCAGTTGATAGACCAGATAGCAGACAGCATTCTGTTCATACTTAAAGAAAAATACTTATTAGATCAAAATTTATCTGAAGTGGTCCAGTTAGTATGCCCACTAGGGCTCGGAAATCATGTGGATCATCAAGTGACCCGTTGCGCTGCAGAAAGTTTGGGGCTGCCGCTGCTGTATTATGCTGACTTCCCTTATGTCCAGAAGTCTATGAAGGAACTGAACAATTTGACAGACTCAGGCTGGAGAAAAACCGTTCACAGAATTAGCCAGAGCGAATTAACCGCCTGGCAGAAGGCGATCGAAGCGCATCAATCTCAATTGGGTACGTTCTGGTCTCGCAAAACCGAAATGCATCAAGCTGTTGCCTCTTATCTGAAGGATATGGGTGGGATTCCTCTTTGGGGTTGGTTTTCAGCTTAAGTGCATAAAACCACTTCGCTTGCGTTAGCCTTCGAATTATGCTAAAATACCGCCGCGGCGCAGAAAGGGTTTAAAATCACCCGAATTCGGCGCTTTAGTTTTCTAATAAAAGATCAATCTTAATGACCGCTCCCACCGGAGTGTTTTTCTTTATTAGAAGAAAAATTTTTCGAGGTATAGTGTATGCCACCTTCATATCTAACCCGAGAGGGTTACCAAAAGATGCAGGACGAATTGGATTACCTGCGCACAACTAAACGCAAAGAAATCGCTGAACGTCTGCACGAAGCAATGGAAGGCGGGGAATTGATCGAGGACGCCGAGTACGAGGCTGCCAAAAACGAACAGGCCTTTATAGAGGGCCGCATTCAGGAACTGGAGGTTTTACTGGCAAACGCCAAGATTATAGAACAAACCGGTAACAATGAAACCGTTCAAATTGCAGCGAAGGTTATCATTAAAGAGGGGAGAAACCAACCGGAAGAATACATTATCGTGGGTCCGGCTGAGGCGAACCCGCGCAATGGCAAAATATCCCACGAATCCCCTTTGGGACGCGCACTATTGAATCATCGCGCTGGCGACAAAGTTACCGTCGATGCGCCCAGCGGTTCTTTCACGGTAAAAATTATTAAGGTCGAGTAGGATAAGGGCAGAAAATGACGCCCCGCGTGTAGCGAATTTGCGCGGGGCTATCTATTTAATTCTGCACAAATCAATTTTCCGGTACAATTTACAGAAATTCTATACAGCAAGCTACAGTTGAACAGGCAGGCGGCATGATGAAAAACCTATCAGACTTGGAGCGCTCCCGGCTCGAAAAAGTCGCTCGATTGCGCGAACAGGGTATCGAACCTTACCCAAACAGAGTTGAACGAACACATACCAGCCAGGAAGCGATAAAAGCTTTCGAAGGGGTTGAAAAAAAAGACAGCGCCGTCCCGGTGGAAGCCACGCTGGTCGGACGCATCCGCTCCATCCGGCCAATGGGCAAGATAGTTTTCGCTCACATTGAAGACGGGTCTGGGCGGATTCAACTTTTCCTGCGCGCAAACGATATGGAAAAGGATCAAATAAAATTATTCACCCAGGGATTTGACCTGGGAGATTTTATCCAGGCCAGCGGTGAAATGTTCAGGACGCGGGCCGGTGAGGTTTCCCTGCGGGTTGAATCATTCAATATGCTTGCCAAGGCGATCACACCCCTGCCTGCAGCAAAAGATGAAATTGTGGATGGCGAAATGGTCCGGCATGCAGTACTGGCTGAACCTGAAACCCGACACAGGCAGCGCTATGCAGACCTGGCTGTCAACCCGGAAATTCGCTATATTTTCATGACCCGGGCAAAAATTGTGCGCGCACTGCGCGATTTTCTGGACTCGCTTGGATTTATTGAAGTCGAAACCCCCATACTGCAGCCCATCTATGGAGGAGCCGCAGCGCGTCCTTTTGTCACCCATCACAACCAGTTGAAACAGGATCTCTACCTTCGGATTTCCTTCGAATTGTATTTGAAACGCCTGCTGGTCGGCGGGTTAGAAAGGGTGTACGAGATTGGGCGCGATTTTCGAAATGAAGGTGTCGACCGCACCCACAATCCCGAATTCACACAGCTTGAGTTTTATATGGCTTATGCTGATTTTTTCGATGTTATGGAAATCACAGAGCAAATGGTGAGCACTGTTTCCGGGCAGGTTCTTGGAACACAAACCATAACCTATAACGGGCATCAGATTAACCTGAAGCCGCCCTGGAAGCGAATAGAACTGCGCCAGGGACTGCTGGATGAGACCGAAATTGACATCGACCAGCACCAGGACTTCAAAAGCCTGTACAACGCCATGAAAGCGAATGGTTTAGACCCTAACCCGGAGGCGTCTCGTGGACAGTTAATTGATTCGCTATTAAATAACCACCTTGAACCCAGACTGATCCAGCCTGCCTTTGTCTATAATTACCCGCGCGACATCTCGCCTCTGGCTAAAGTTCTTCCAGGTAATCCGGGTGTGGTGGAACGGTTCGAAGGATTTGTCGGGGGCATGGAATTGTGCAACGCTTTCACCGAGCTGAATGACCCTCTCGACCAGGAAGCCCGTTTTACCGAGATGGGGCGCGATTACGGAGCCGATGACGAAGAACGCCACCCGATGGATGAGGATTACCTGCGTGCAATGCGTTATGGAATGCCGCCAAACGGTGGCTTTGGTATGGGAGTCGACCGGCTCACAATGCTGTTGACAGATACACCTAATATACGCGAGGTGATCCTCTTTCCTCACCTGCGCAGCAAAACTGATTTTTCACAGCAAACTGAAACTTCTTGACGTTATCCTATCCTTGGGTATAATCCCTGAAATAATAAGATTTAATGCCCGCGCGGAGACCAGTAACCTCAGGGGCTTTGCAGAGAGCAGCCGGCTGGTGCAAGGCTGCAGGCACTGAAGGAGAAATCCCCTCCGCCAGCTTCATAAAGAAGCCAGCTGGCCCCGCAGAGCTGTACCCAGCGTAAGGGGTCCGGGATCGCCCGTTAGAGCGAGCAAGAGGCCAGAAGACACCCTGGCGAAAGCAGGTGGCACCACGTACGCCCCCTCGTCCTGCGAGCGGGGCGTTGTTGTATTTTACGGAATTGAACAATCCATGCTGAACCAGGAAATAATTACATGGATAGACTGGAGGTGTAGCGATGTTAGACATAAAACTTTTTCGTGAACAACCCAATATCGTCCGGAAAGCTTTGAAGGACCGGGGCGATGATCCCTCTCCGGTCGATAAGGTGATTGAACTGGACAGCCAGCGCCGGGTTTTGATCCAGGAAACTGAAGCGCTAAAAGCAGAACGAAACCTCGTCAACAAGGAAATTCCTAAGACAAAGGACAGGGATGAGCGAGAGGCAAAAATCGCAGCGATGCGGAAGGTCGCTGAACGCATAAGCGAGATAGACAGCACCCTGAGAGAAGTTCAGGGAGATTTGGACAGAGTGATGTCAGCAATTCCAAATATTCCCGATAATCGCACTCCTTACGGCCTCAGCGAAGAGGATAACGTCTTTCAGGATCCCGTGGGCGAGGAAAAAAGATTTGATTTTGAACCCAAACCGCACTGGGAGTTAGGAACCGATCTGGGCATCCTCAATTTTGAACAGGGAGCAAAAATTACCGGTTCCCGCTTTTACGTCATGAGCGGAGCCGGCGCTCGGCTACAGCGGGCGTTAATCTCCTGGATGCTGGATCTGCACACCCGCCAGGGGTACACCGAAAAGTACCCCCCATTTATGGTCCGGAGTGAAACGCTCTTTGGCGCCGGCCAGCTTCCCAAGTTCGCTGAAAACCTGTACAAAGACCACGAAGAGGATCTGTGGATGGTGCCAACCGCTGAAGTCCCGCTCACCGGCATTCATATGGATGAGATCCTGGATGAGGCCAGTCTGCCTCTATACTACACTGCCTACACGCCCTGTTTCCGGCGCGAGAAGATGAGCGCCGGCAGGGACGTGCGCGGCATTAAACGCGGCCACCAGTTCGATAAAGTCGAGATGTATATTTACTCCAGGCCGGAAGAATCAAACGCCATGCTCGAGAAAATGGTCTCTGATGCAGAACAGACCTGCCAGGAACTAGGCCTGCGCTACCGCAAGGGGATGCTGTGCACAGGCGATTTGGGCTTCGGTTCCTCCATCACCTACGATATTGAGGTCTGGGCGTCGGGCTGCGGGGAATGGCTGGAGGTTTCCTCGGTCTCAAATGTGACCGATTTCCAGGCCCGCCGGTCCGCTATTCGTTATAAACCTGAAGGCAGCGGACGGACTGAATTCGTGCACACGCTGAATGGCTCCGGCCTGGGGCTGCCTCGCACCGTTATCGCAGTGCTGGAAAACTTCCAGCAGGCAGATGGATCGATCCTGGTGCCTGAGGTTTTGCGGGATTGGATGGGAGGGATTGAGGTCATCCGCCCGGAGTGATTGATTCTCCTATCTGGCTTGAAAAAACCCTGCTGGCGCTCGTCCAGGTTGTGATTCTGGTCAGTCTATTTGGCACGTTGGTCCCATTTTTCCCGGGTTTATTGATCATCTGGCTGGCAGCGCTTGGATACGGCTTGATAACCGGATTCGGAACCCTGGGTATCACCCTGTTTATCCTGATTACAGAGCTGCTGGTCGCCGGGATGCTGGTGGATAACCTTCTGGCAGGCTACGGCATGTATCAGGGAGGCGCAACATGGCTTTCGATCGAGGTTGCCCTGCTTGCGTTTGCAACCGGCACCATCTTCTTCCCGCCGCTGGGCAGCCTGGTGGCTGCCCCGCTATCGGTGCTACTGATGGAATTTTTGCGTAAAAAAAACCTGCGCAAAGCCTGGCTGGCGGTGCGTGGTCTGGCAACCGGCTGGGGTTTACTCTATGCTGCCCGTTTCGGATTCGGGATTGTGATGATTTTGTTCTGCTGATTATGGGTGTGGAAAGCTTGAGCGCGGTTTATTGACCTTATGACCGCACCCTTCGGGAAAAAATTGTGTACTCAGAGTTCCTGGAATTCAATCAGGCGGTGGAATTGGTAAATCTTCAACCGGTGTTTCGATCCATTTATCCCCCTCGTCAATCAGCATTACGGGGATATCTTCCCTGACAGGGTATTTCCGGTTGCAGTCCTGGCAGATAAACCAGGATTCCTTATAAAAATCGAGCAGTCCGTCTTTTTCACGAACGCAATTCGGGCATCTTAAGATGTCGATCAATTCCTGACTGACCATTTTTCTCTCCCAGAAATTTAATATACAACCTGATTTATTATACAATCAAAAGCAGGTAGCCTGGCCCTGATTGATTAATTGCTTCAATAACAAGCTGAATTTCAACCTGTCCCGGGTTTTTTCTTCCAGAAAAATTTTGAGTTCTTTAATTCGGTCCCAGGGCCGAACTGGTACACATCCCGCCAGGGCTGGTAATGGGTGGTGAATACATCTTCATATATAACGACGTTGTTGCGAATTACTCTGCGGGTCACGGTCACATCCGCGCCTTCAGCCGCCCAATCCACCTGCCTGATCTCGCCCTGGGCCAATTCTGGATTCTCCTCAAATTTGGGTTCCGGAGGCTCAACAACATTGGTGGGGCCGCTGGTTTCCCATTCAACTTCCCGCCCATCGGAAGTCGAATAAAACTTCCAGGTTAATGAACGCGCTCCGGGATTTAAGTAGGTCTCCATCAAGATAAAGTACGGGGTGTCGTTTTGAAATTTAAAATCCACCATCGGTACAAACACAGTCGCATCCAGGCCGGCTAGGTTCTCATCAACGCCGTTTACGGTCTGCTCGTAGTATCCCACTCGGTAAGCATGCGGATACCTCTCCACGATCGGATACCCACCCAAAAAGACGGTTCGGAAAAGAGTTGTGCTGACCTGGCAGACTCCCCCGCCAACCCCTTTTATCGTGCGCCCGCCAAATATAATCCAGGCTTCTTCGTACCCGCTGTCCAGGCTTACATTTCCCATCACGCTCGCCATCGAAAAAGTTTCGCCCGGAGGCACCAGCAAACCATGAAAATTGGCCGCTGCTACCTCAATATTATTCAGCCTTTCAGTTATTGAACCGCGGAAATAGGTTGTGTGCGAGCTCACCAATTCAGTAATTCCGAGCTGTTCGCCGGTTGTCTCGTCAGTAATTGCAGGGTCAACATAACTTATCTTCAGAGGGATGTTATGGTTACCAACCGGAACCTGCCCAACCACTTCCTGAATGGTCGCGTGGACATCAAGCACCCGTCCGGTAACTGCAGGCTGGATGACTTCAAGCAGACGGGTGTCATCATTAAAAATAAAGCGGGCATCCTGCGGATCTCGGGCGACATCAGGCCCCAGGGCGCCCAAATAAGTATTGAGCGCTTTCTGGTCAAATCCAACCCGGTACTTCGCACCATCCGGAGCAGCGATCCGCTCAACCAGCAGCATTCTGCCAACCTGCTCGGGTTCGATCCGCCACGGTCCCGGGTCTCCTTCTTCAGCATCCGACAGGTTGAACAGGATTGGCTGGCTGAGGATCTGGCGGGCAAGCTGGGCTTCCCCGCTGACATCTTTTATCTCGGGTTGGACATCCTCGACCACCAGCGGGACAATCCCGTCTGTCATCATATTCAGCGGTTCACCCATTTTTGCTACTGTCGCGTTAATATCCACCCGGCGCCCAACCTGACCTGGTTTTTCAACCACCTCCGCACCGTTAATTTCCAAGTTGGCTTCGATAACGGGTACTTCTACTTGACTGGCGATATTTCTCACATACTCATAGGCGACCCTCTCGTCATAGAGCATCAGCGGCGCCAGATTAATCCCAGACCGCACGGCTCTGACCGGATTCAAAAAACGCGCGAGCGGACCACCATTGCGACCGGTTTCATATGCAGCCTGGGCGCTGGACTGGGCATCGAATACAAGCCCAAGTTCATGCGGCGCGGCAGCCCAATTGCTGCTTCCATCCTGAAAAACTATCCTCCCCGAGAGAGGGTAGACCACCTGTTGGGAAAGCAACTGGGCAGCCTGGTCTACCGTCAAACCGGAGAGATCGTTTCCGGCTACAGAAACGCCCGGGTAAATCCTGCCAGAGTAATAGAGATTAAATGCGAAAGTAAACGCTCCGGAAAGCGAGATGAAAATAAGGGTGCCTCCAATAAGCGCTGCGAAGATCTGCGAGATCATGTGCGCTGAAGGAGTCTTATTCTTTCGGGTTAGAGCATTAATACTCATTATCGGGTTGATTTCTCATTTGATGAAATTCCAAGAACGATTGTTTGCATTTCTTGGTTATTATGCGCAAAAATTTTACCAAATGGGAAAGTAAAAAAATGTCAAAAAAGAGAACTTTAAACAGATCATAATGCTCTCCTAATCTGGACCAAAGGTAAACGAAATTCCCCTTTATCCATCAATTCAAGATCAGATAATCAACAAATTTGTGGGATTTACGGCTGGTTCACAGAAGGATTTGAAACCTCTGATCTGAGAAATGCCTCGTCATTACTAGACGAGATGGGGGGAATTTCTCCTAATTAGATCTATGAGTTAGTCAAAATCCCTTTGCGCCCAGGATATCGAGTTGGTGGGCGATGTAAACCAGTTCAGCGCGCTCGACCTGCCTTCGTCTCCTTTCGATCCACCGATCCAATACACCTTTCTCCAATTCCGGACAGTCTGTGAGGCTGTTCTTGATGGTATTTAAGATAAAGTGCAGAAAGTAGGCTTCATCAACCTGGTAACCGTCTTTTTCGGGGAAAACAATCCAGTCGGATGCACCTGCGCTTAATACTACGGCTCCAAGCCCGTTCAGCGCACTGAAGAGATGCCGGCCTGTTCGGCTGTCTCCGGAAGGCAAACCGGCTACAAGCCGTTTATCCATAGTGTGGTGGTACATACTTATGATAAGGTCATCCAACTTGGGATCTGTTGCAGGCTCAAATACCGTCAACCCGTCAAAATTCAGGCAAAAGTAAAACAAACCCCGCGGAGATAAGGCATCAAGAATAACTGGCAGCGCCTCTGAAATATCGACCAGATCCAGAAATGCGCTGGCGATGACCAGGTCCCAATTTGAAGCAGCTTGTCTATTCTGGAAAAAATCGAACATATCCTCGGTCGCAAACTCAATCCTGATCTCCGCTCCATGCGACCGGATCAAAAACTGGTTATCTGCCTGGAATTCAAAATGAACTCCACTCCGGATCGCCCATTGATGAAGATAATTAACAGCATAATCAAAATTTTCCGGTCGAAGATCCAAAGCGGAATAGTGAGCATCAATTAACAATCTACACTCTAGGACACGCTCTATCATTGTGCCGATTCCAGCGCCAACTTCCAACACCCTTACGGGTCCATCAGAAAATCTTGCGCGCAGTACATTCCTCAAACTATCCCACACCCGGCGGTTGAGAGCCCGGTCGTCAACGCTTTTTTTGGCGGCAAGATACCTTTGATAATTAAGTTCTTGATTCTGATTCATGTATTTTCAGGTCCTGGCAATTTCCAGCAAGAAATCGCGAATTTTTTGACAGGTCTGTTCCCAGGTTGGATGGGTCAGAAATGCAGCCCGGGCTGCTAGGCTCATTTCCAGCAAGCGGTCTCTATCCTGGGAGAGTGCCAGAATAATTGAGTGCAGCTCATCCACATCACCAGGTTCAACCAGGTACCCGTTCTGGCCGTGAGCAATTATTTCGGCTGTACCGCCAGCGGTTGTTCCAATCGCTGGTAAACCGAAACCCATCCCTTCCAGGTAGCTGATCCCGAAACCTTCATATTCAGAAGGCACTGCCAAAAGATGGCATTCACCCAGCAGGGCAGCAAGATCCATATCATCAAGAGTATGGTGAAACTTGACAACCCCAGGCGCAAAAGAATTCTCACTTAGACGACGTATTTTGCTTGCATATACCGGGTCAATCATATCATCGCCAACAATTTCAACTCTAATCAGCCCCTCTGGCAGACGTGCTGCCGCTTGCAGCAGGACTACCACCCCCTTCCGGGGGATCAGGTTGCCCAGAAATACCACCCTGACTGGTCCGGATTCTTTAGACCTTGCTGCGATCCGTTTTTTTGCGATTGTTGGATTGAGATTATCACCAGCCGGATGGGCAACTATTGTGGGGAATTTGTCCTTTCTCGCTGATAAACCCATGACATCCCGGCGGGTCTGCTCACTGTTGAAGATAAACCCATCAACACTTCTAAGATACCGTCGTTCAATCGAACGAATAAATTTCAGCGGCAGGGAATGAAATTTTTCAGTACTGCGAAGGTGGTGGACAATCGATATTACAGGAAAAGGAGCTCTGCGGACTGCATCGTTTTCAGGTGAGGTTCGCACTTTTCCATCTTTCTCCCTCAACCTGCGAAGCCTGCGGTTGAACCAGAAAAGGGAAGGATGATTGAGTTCATCCTGGAGCATGATATCAACAGGCCTCGTCGTTATTCGGCGGTACAATCGATTTGAAATATTGTCGAAAAGATTGAACCAATAATTTCGCCGTGGTAAAGAGATAACATCAACCTGATCTCCCTGGGACTCCATGTAAGAGACTAGCTTGCGGTCATAGAGATAACCACCCGAGATTGTCTCAAGAGCCCCGTATATCACCAGGCTGACACGCATACTCAAATTTATTTACGCAAAAGAATAAACAGTTTATTGGAGTCTATCTTTTAGTCTCGAATGACGACCAGGCAATATCGTTTTCCCACAACTTGATCCGGATTGATCTGATGTTCCCAGCTTGAATATGAGCATTAAGGGATTGGCATAATATCCGGGCGAAATGTTCAATGCTTGGATTCAACCCCTTAAATTCAGGTAGGTCGTTCAGGGTTTTATCCCGATAATGTTCAACTAATGCCTCGAGAATATTCTCGATCTCAACTATATCGACCAGATATCCATGCTGGTTTAATTTGTCCCCACACAGTTGGAATTCAACCTGGTAATGGTGGGAATGCTTGTCATTTTCCGGACCCCAATCGCCTCCAATTAGATAGTGTTGGGCGACAAAATCTCTCCTGACAGCGATATTATACATACGTCTTGACTACCCCTTAGAATCCGCAATCAGCCGGTAGCGGCGGTTCCAAAGCAAGATTATCTGCAAAGCCTGGGGGTAAGTCTATAGGTAAAAAACCAGATTTAACCGAACCCCAAAAAGCTCTGTCTCCGTACCCGGAGTTATTCATATGGGCCCGGACCTGAATCTCCTGATCAGGTTTTACTGCGACCGGACCGCCGGAGCGGACAAAGGGTTGTTCCTTGGCATGGCTGTGCAGAAGGATTCTTCGGTAAACTAGTGCCCCATTTTCGTCAACCACCTCCCACCAATCTGCATACTGGTCGCAATCAATATCGGGACTCATAATCCCCACCGAAAAAAGATACTGACCCGACTCCCCAGTTGCATCCACAGAAATCACATCTGCATAAACTGCCCCTTCAACTGGGTGTTCGGCATTATCCTTTCCGGCTTCTACGCCGGGTTCGGGTTCTGAGGTCTCTTTCATATTTTGTTCCGTCATAATACATCCTGAGAGCAATATGATTATAACGACAAATACAGTGGGTTGATTCTTCATGCAGAATGATAACATGGGATCTGACCTGCCTGACTAATCCAGGAACAATATTTTTACACTAGTAGGTAAAAATAACCTGAATTGATTCCCACGGTTTCTGATCCAGCACCTGGAACGCCGTTTCAGCTTCTTGAATGAGGTATCGATGGGTGATAAAGCGAGAGGGCTGCAGAAGGCGAATCATCTTCCAGGCGGTATCAAAGCGGCGTCCTTTGGTCCACCTGCCGGAATGTTCAGGCGCGATCGTACTCACCTGGCTGCTGATAATCCGGATGCGATTTCGGTGGAATACCCCACCAAGTTTTACCGTAGCCGTCCTATCCCCATACCAGGAACCAATAACTATTCTGGTTTGATATCCCGAAACAGCCAGAGCGTCATCTACTGCTTCAGGACGCCCGGTGAGCTCAAAGACCAAATCTGCGCCTTCAGGCAGCAGAGATACTAATTTTTCAGTAGTGTCTGCTCCCACAGGATCGAAACTTTCCAAAGCCCCCATCTCGGTGGAAGCCTGCCGTCGGCTGGGGTAACGGTCAAGCGAAATCAACTTATTCAGGGGAAAATGAGACAAAATACCGGTCGTCAAAAGCCCAACGATTCCCTGGCCAAAAACGATCACATTTTCACCGACAAGCGGTCTCCCATCCATCACCAGGTTTACTGCAGTTTCCATATTAGAAAGGAAAACAGCATCCTCCCCAGCTATACCATCGGGAACTGGTATAAGGCTGGAAGGATGGGCGATAAAAAATTCTTCATGGGGATTGAACGCAAAAACCAGGCTGCCAATCCAACTATCCATATCAGAAGAACCTGCCCTGATAACTTCACCAACCGCGGAATAGCCGTACTTTTGCGGATAACCTGTCTGACTGGCTAGGGCTGGTATCGCTTCGTCAATTAAAAGTTCAGAAGGAAACTCGCCCCGGTAGAGAAGGGTCTCAGTACCCGGGCTTATAGCAGAAAACCGGGTCTGCACCAGCAGATCTCCAGCCTCAAGATCAGGAATAGGCTCCCGTTTGATACCCACCTTCCGGGGGGCTTCATGGTATAGGGCAAAATTTGATTCTCCAGTCAAGGATTCCTAACCTTTCCCCAAACGATTATATCCTGCCCAAAAAGATTAAGATGAGGTTCATCCAGACCAGGTAAACCGCAAGGAAGCTGATCGCAATCCCCTGCGCTGTTGGAGAAAATGTTCAATCCCCCAACAAAATAAGGCGCGATGGTTAGGACAAGATAGTCCACGAGTTTTAGAGACAAAAAGCTGAAAATCACACGGGCGCCACCTTCAACCATTAGAGAGTGAATACCCCTGCGCCAGAGCTTTTCCAGAAGTGAGAAAAGGTCGACGCGTCCTGATGAGTCTCCGGGCAGGATTATCACCTCAGCGCCAGCCGCCTTGAGGTCATCACGAGCCTTTTTAGAAGCCGCCTCGGTCGCTGCAAGCCAGGGATTAAGCGGATGTTCCTTCATTAACCGGCAGCCAGGGGGTGTGCGAAGTTTGCTGTCGAGAATCACTGGTTGGGGGCAACTTCCTTCAGCAAGGCGTACAGTCAGGCAAGGGTTGTCTGAGCGCAGAGTGCCAATTCCAATCAGAATCGCGTTGTGAGCAGCGCGAAGCCTGTGGGTCATAACGCTGGATTCTTTTCCACTGATCTTCAACGCCTGCCCCGGTTGGGCGGCAATGCTGCCGTCAAGACTCTGAGCATAACATAATGTAACCAGAGGCCTCTTGTTTTTTTCGCTGAACTTCGGGGCATTTTCCACCCATGTCACAGAAAAATCCATCGTTATTTCTGACTCTTATCTAGATGAGCTCCAATGTCAAGGATGTGATTCAGGCGCTGCGCTTTTGTGGTCAGGTAATTTGCATTTTCGGCGTTCACGGTCGGCTTTACCGGGATTCGCCTGGTCACTTTTATTCCCAGAGCCTCAAGCCGCTGAATTTTTTGAGGGTTATTTGTCAATAAACGGATTGAACTTACACCCAAGTCGTTCAGGATCAAAGCAGCAATTGAATAATCGCGCTCATCCGCCTGATGGCCGAGCAATAAATTAGCATCAACTGTATCGTAGCCTTTATCCTGCAAATTGTAGGCATGCAATTTATCCAGCAATCCAATACCGCGACCCTCCTGGCGCAAATATATCAACACCCCGCAGCCCGCCCTCGCGATCTGGTTTACAGCATGATGGAGTTGTTCACCGCAGTCACAGCGGTGGGAGCCGAGAACATCCCCGGTGAAACACTCGGAATGAACCCGCACCAGGACATCCTTGCAGTTTTGTACTTCATCTAGCACAAGAGCAAGGTGTTCCTTCTGGTCCTGATTATTGTGGTAGAGAAACAGGTTGTATTCGGCCTCACCGGTTGGTATCCGGGCGGACACCTTGCGCTCAATTGAAATTTTTTGGGGATCCTTCATTTGTCTATCGTTCAGCTCGGATTTCGCAAATCCATTCAACCATTATTTCTTTATGAATAACACAAGTTGGATTCAGTCCCGGTCAAGCAGCAGTAATATCACCATCAAAATTTCAATTAGCTTGGTGACATACCCGATGGCACCGGATGGCAGGCTTTTATCTCCAATTACCACCCAAGCCACTATTGTTATTAGTGTATAGGCGATAAATGCCCAGCGGATCTGGTTGTGGTATTTTTCTGTAATTTCCAAAGGTATTATATACAGAACCAGCAAAACAAGATACCCAAGCCCATTCAATATAAACAATGGGTCTGGGAACAGGAGCGTGAAGTGGATAAATGCTGTTGCTAAAGTGAGCAGAGTAATTCCAATTCTGCGGATATTCATGTTTTTTTTCATATTCATGCTCCTTCGAACCTGTTTTAAATATCAGTGTAATCTGGCGAATTTGTTACCTTTACAGCATGGGTGATAGGACCCGGACGGACTAACCCTCTGATAGACATTGAGCCCAAACTGATACCAATCAAACCAAGTGCGACATCCCTGAACCGAATAAGAAATACCAGACTTACCCCGAGCGCCGGGTTAAACCCCAAAGTATCCATAATCCAGACCTGGCTTACTTCCAAAGCGCCCACCGCCCCTGGGAAGGGCATCAGGAAGGCAAGACGGGCTGTGGTCAGGGCGATGATAACTGCCCCCAAATCCAAATTTGCTCCCAAAAAAGCCAGTGACAGCCAGTATTCCGAGACTATTAACAGCCATAATACACACGAGTAAAGACCTAACAATACAATATATCCAGGTTTATCCCTTATAAATTTCGAAATTGAACGTTCGGCGGAGATAACCAGATCTGCGCTCCTCTCAAGAATCTCAATTTTGGAGAGGTGCCTGTTGTGCTGTGTAACCAATTTTGAAAGTGGATACAACCCAACCCAAAGAAAAATAAAATAAATCAAGGGAAGAAGAAATAGGAAGAAGATTATATAACTGAAGCCAGAGAATTGAAAATCCCAATTCACCCCGCGGAAAAATAGCAAGCTCAATCCGCCAATAAGAAACGAGAAATTAAAAACCAATTCAAAAAGTTTATCCAGCGATACTGTCGATAGGCCAACATCCATTGGAATACTGTGACGGTCGTGGGCCATTTTAATTTGATACGGCTCGCCTCCAAACTGGGTCCCTGGCGTAAAATAACTAATTCCAAATGCAGTCGCTCTGTAACCCAGGATTGATTTGAGCGGCAGACTGTATCCAAATGCCCGCAATATCAGCCACCAGCGCCCAGCCATCAGAAGCAAGATCAATCCGTTCAGGGCTGCCAGAGCAAAGATTTTATTGATACTCAACGATCGGAGGACATTCCAGATAGCATCGTATTCAAGATCTTTTAGAGCAAACCAGACCAGGGCTATTGGAACCAGCAAGAGGATAAACTTAAAGGGTGTCTTCCGCCTCATATTAAACCTCCCCGGACCTTCAAGTGCCTGTTTCCCCGATACGGTGTGTTATCAATCTTTTCTCAGGAGTCCACAGAGAACAAAAACCTGTTCCCAGGTAAATGATCGCAACGTAACCAGCCAACAATAACAATTGAACATATGAGAGCGGACCGGATATCTGATGGAAACCCAGCAGGAAAAGCCCCAGGATCCCCATAAAACGCCCTGCCATACCTGCGAATATCAAAAATATCACCGCAAGCTCTAACCATGTAATCAGGTTTAACTCCTTAGAAGTATTAATTAATGCCCTGTTTTTAAATAAAAGAGAGGATAGATATAGAATCGGGAGTGTAACCCTGATCAGTAATGGAAACCATTTTGTTACCGTGGACTGAACTGAACTCCAGATTCCAACCGGGCGCTGGATTAAACCTACAGCGTTCATCCAATCCAGGGCGAAACCAAAAAGAAAAGGAACTGCAATTAATCCGGCGGCATAAAATGTCCCCGGGGGCGAAAATATAGGCAACAATATTACTGACAGGAAACCCATCTGCAACCCGGCAAATGCCCGCCGGCCTGGGCTGTGTGGCAGTACGAATTCCTTCCTCCCATTTAATTTCCAGAGATAAAGACCAAGCAGATAGATATAGCGGGCAAGTGCGATCACGATATACCACGGCGGTATCTGGCCGTAATGGACTGCTAGCAATACAGCTGTTAAGATCCCAATGCTGTCAAACTGAATATCAAGGTTCTGACCCATCTTTGTAACGCAGTCTTCGATGCGCGCAAAATATCCATCAAACAGGTCCGCAAATCCAGCAAACACGTATAAAACGCCAGGAATCCATGCCAGCATCCCCCCGGGACGAGGCAGGAACAAAAACCCTGAGAGTAGGGCGACCAACAATCCACGCGCCAATGTGAGATTGGTGCCGAGTCCAAAAGCAGGCAATAAGCGCATCTCTCCTATTCGGTGATTGTCAGTTAAGGAAAACCACAGAACTGCGATAAGATATGCTGTCACAACCGAAGCAAGCACGAGCCAGCGAGATGCATACCCGGCCTCCCAGAAAATAAACAGCAGGGCAAATGAACCTGAAAGCACACTGGCGCATACCAGCATAAAAAACATCCAGCGCCAGCGCAAATTAATTAACCCATGAGTATTCTTCCGGGGGATAGAGGCCATGTAAAAAATTTTATCATTAATAGATAAACCTTATGTGATTTAAAGAATTATTTGGATGGTTTTATAAGTATAATTGTGCAGATAATATATTATGCATTCCCCCACTCTAACATCAAGTCTGGCTGGATACGCAACACAGATTATTTCACGTCCTGGAATATTTCAATTGAATTTTTTGCTAGGAGAAAAGAATCCTTGCAGTTTTTTATCCTGTATGTAATCCACTGGGTACCAAAAGCTGCTGCTTCTTACTGCAAGGGGGCATCCCGGTAGATTTCACCCCGCCAGGTCTTTCTCATTGACATAAATAAAACAGTTAGAACCGCTCGGTGTTCAGCGGTTCTGTCCGGTCAGCCTGTAGGCTGTTTGTAAACAATTACTACCCTCCTTTACCCGTCATTGAGTAAGCCCAGTTTCTGGTAACTTTTCCCAATGGCAAGCCAGCGGAACGCCTTTTCATCCCCGGGATCGAAGCCAACGTTTGGCATCCCAAGTTTTTCATACCCTCTTGCAATTGCGTTCCAACGTTAGGCAGAAGCGTCGCCGGGATCGGAGCTGGTATTCAACATACTTAGTTTCTCGTAGCCCTTCGCAATTGCTTCCCAACGGAAAGCCATCTGATCGGCTGCCTGTTCATAATCAAACCCATCAATGGACCCAGCCGCCACAAACTCGGGCGCTTCTGCAAAAACCTGGGCTGGCCCAGCGCTATGGCAGGCTGACAAAATAGATATCCCTGCCTGTGCTAAGATCAACACAAATGTCTGCCATTATTCTTCGTCATCATTCACACTCCTTTTTTCTGTTTTACAAATCTGGTTATCTTTTTATTCCTGGCGATACCTTATATTTTTCGTATCACTCAACTCTGGGATTAATTTAGCAGATAGACCTTCCGCCGGCGTGTTTGCTGCCGTTTGTAAGCGTATTTCGAAGATTAAAATTTTTGCGCTGTAATTTCACTATCCTTTCTGTTACTAATTCAGTTGCCATCTTCGGGAACCGGCGCTCATAAAAGGCTCAAAAAACGTTAATCAACCTCTCCAATAACGAATAATCTGGATAAATAAAAATTTGCTTTAATGATGTCGATTTCAACGCCTGAGCGTCAGGAAAACTTGCGGCTATTGGCTCTCTACATCTACCCGCTTGGGCTGTTCAAACTCACTTCTAACGACCTACCGCTTGAATTGCGGTCTAGGCCAGGCCCTCAGATACAGCCAGCGATCTCTTGAGCTGGCGCGCGAGTTTGGCCACCCGTTTTCTCTGGCAGATGTGCTTTCTTTTGCTGGCTGCCAGTTCCATGTACAATTTCGGGATGGCAAGCAGCTTGAGACTGCTACCATTGAATTGGAGGGGTTATCAAAGGAAGTTGTGCCCTCATGGAAGGCCGCTGGAACCTGCTTCGGGGAGAAGCGTTTGTAACCCTAGGAAAAGAAAAAGAAGGAAAAGCAGTGATGCAGGAAGGAATTGCGGAATGCAAATCAATCGAGGTTAGGGTTTACTTTCCTCGCACACTGATCTTTTTGGCAAAAGCCTCAGGAAATCTTGGTGAAATTGAAGATGGGTGTAAATATCTGATAAAAGCACATGTAAATATCCAGGAGACAGGAGAACGATGCTGTGAAACTAAGCTGTACCGCCTTCAGGGAAGGATACACCAACTGCAGGTAAAAGATATCGAAGCCAAAGCCAGCTTTCAAAATGCCATTATGGTAGCAAAAAACGAGGACGCAAAAATGTGGGTATTGAGGGCGACCGTAGAAATGGCAAAGCTCTGGCAGCAGCACGGAAAGCTTGGCGAGGCTGCTAAATTGCTGGCTGAGATTTACAACTGGTTCACGGAGGGGTTCAATACGCCTGATTTGATTGAAGCAAGAGCCTTGCTGGACCAATTCTCCCAACCATAATTCACAATTGAAGGGTAAATGGGCCCACAAAATTTTATTGTCCGCCATAATGCTATAATCATTCCCTAAATCCATAATTTATTTATATCAGGAGCGAGTAGATGACAACACAAAGTGACTTTACGTCGGAAGAATGGAATACCATTGTGGCAGCACCCACTTACGCTGCGATGCTGGTGGTTGTCTCCGATTTTAATATAAGTTACTACAAAGAGGTCGCGGCTATGGCAAAAGCGGTAATGGCTTCCGTAGAAGGGTCAAAAAACGACTTGATCAAATCCGTTGCCGGCGAATATTCCAAAAAAGAAACCCAGGAAGCGGTCAAGCCAGAACTTGAAAAATTGAAGGGGTACAAAGATCCAGCTCAACTTAAATCTGCGATAATTGAATATGTGGTTAACAGCGCAGAATTGGTTTCCGCAAAATCAGAAGCGGACGGCGAGGCTTTCCGTAAATGGCTGATCTACCTGGCGCAGAGCACAGCCGAAGGCTCCAGAGAGGGTGGCTTTCTGGGGATCGGGTCGGTGCTGGTTAGCGACCAAGAAGAAGCCGCGCTGGACGAACTGGCTAAAGCCCTGGGTATCGAGAGCAGTTAAGGAAAACGGGCTGTCCCAGAAACAGGACAGCCCGTTTTTCTTATTGAGAGTAAAACAATTCCAAGCTTGGGCTGGTTTCAAATCCCGATAATATTTCCTGGAGTAATCCTGCGGACACTCCCCTTCAATTGGCCCTCACCACTCGGGCAGGAAATTGAACCAGCTCTGCAATTAATTGCTAACCCTTATACTACTATTCCTAATAATCCCAATAACCAATTGACAAGCCAGGCGACGACAGCGATGCCAATTGCGGCTATTATGGCGCCCCCAAAACCCTTCACTTGCAAACCGGAAAGGAACCGGTCAGCGAGTAACAGGACTACTGCAGCCACAACCAGGGTAACAAGCAAGCCCCATAGACCAGAGAGTGAACTCGGGTCAATGCCAAACAAGCCGAGCAGCCATAATACCAATGCGGCGACGACCGCAATCACGATAGCCGCGATAATTGCGCTGGTATAGCTGTCAACAGTCAACCCAAGGTTCAATTTGCTGACTATCCAGATAACCACCGCTGCTACAAGGATGACAATAATTAAATCAATCAAAATACCCATTTTAATTTCTCCTATGTAATGATATATTAGAGATGAGGGCAACCAAAGACAACTAATGATACATTAATGTCGATAAAAATGCAATACAAAACTAGGCTTCTTTACAAATCGAAATAAATCCCCTCAAATAAATCCTTTTCACAGGTTTCCGGCTTCGGTTTTGGATAAGCGCGCATAAAATATTCGTAACGGTCATACCAGCGTAAAATCCAGTACACCAGGCTGCGTTTTGACATACCCTGCTCCAGCTGGCTGGTATGGCAGGCGGTCGCCTCTTCTTTCCTCCTTCGCACAGTTTTACAGTTGATCCTGGCATGTACCGGGAAATCCTCGTCGCCAACAAGCTCTACCAGGTCAATATCCTGATTTCGGCCGAAACGGCGGGGATCCCTTCCGAAAAGCGGCATCACACGGATCGCAAAGCGCAGCAGCCCTTTTGGAATAATATGGAAATACAACTTTTGGGGCTGGTATGGTGGCAGATCGTCCTCCCATCCAGGATTAGAAGCAAGATCGAATGCCTTCACAGTCGCGTTGTGAATAGCGATATGGTCCGGATGGCCGTAACCGCCAACAGGATCAAAAGTAAGGACTACCTGAGGGCGCAGGGAGCGGATGGAATGGGCAACTTTCGCGGCGACCTCTTCAAGCGGCGCGGCAGCAAGGGCTTTGGGATGGCGGTTGTCCGGAGAGCCCTGCATACCTGAATCGCGGTAATCAAGAAATTGCACGCTGGACAACCCCAGGATCACGGAGGCGCATTTTAATTCAGCAACCCGCCGGTCAGCCACCGAATTGTAACTGTCAAGATATCTGGGATCGACATCCCCTGATTCTCCCCGGGTAGCGCAGATAAGGTTAACCTGGGCGCCGCGTTTTGAATACAGCGCTAGTGTTCCGCCCATTCCGAAAGTTTCATCGTCTGGATGTGCCAGGACTGCAAGCAGAACCGCGGGGGGATGGTTTTTTTGTAATTTTTGGTTGTTTTTGGACTTAGGCATAAGAATTTAACTGGTAATTTGATTAAATGTATTTGTTATTAGAAATTGAGGATATGTTCAGAAAACCTGGACAGCGCTGCCAAGTTGCGTTTTCTGGACCTCTATTCGAGTTGGGAATGCCTCTTTAAGTTCGTCGATGTGGGTGATCACCAATATCTTGGCGAAATCAGGCCGGACAGTATTAATCGCCTCCAAAAGGCGCTGGCGACCCTGGGCATCCTGGCTCCCGAAACCCTCGTCGATCACAAGAGTCTGCAAACGGGAACCGGCTCGCTGGGCAAGGATTTCTGAAAGCGCCAGCCTGACCGCGAAATTTACCCGGAATGCCTCCCCCCCGGAAAACAATTCATATTCACGCGGCCCGGATACATCGCGGATCTGTATTTCCAGCGTTTCACGCAGATCTTCCCTTTTTTTATCTTTGTAAGCCTCCTGAGTAATAAAACTCACCGACATATCTCCGCCTAAGCGCTCCAGAATACTGTTTGCCTTTGATTCTATCTGGGGCAGCGCTTGTTCAATTAACAACGCCGGGACACCCTGGGGACCAAAGGCGCGCTCAAGGCCGCGGTGCTGCTGCACAAGTTCGGCTAGCTGTTCTCTCCGGTTTTCAAACTCGCCCCGCCTGTCCCGCAAATCATCCAGGACAAGTACTGCCTGTCGGGCACCACCAACCTCCTGGCGAAGCATGTTTTCACGTTCCCTGAGATCCCGGAGAGCAGACTCAGCGCCTGGCAGGTCCGGAGCCTGTTCCTGGGCAGCAGAGTATGCGTCAGCCGCTTTCAGGTAGTCCCGGGACATCCGGTTGACTTCAACCTGCATAGATTTGAACTGGTTTTCCAGGTCGCCGATTTCGCGCTCAATTTGGGCCATTGAAGCCTTCGATCTTTCCAGCGACAGCAATTCAGACTGGATTGAGCGGGAATTCTTTTCAGCCTGCCGCACCCGGTCGTGGGCCTGGGCATCGTAACCGGTTGACTTCAATTCCAGGTCTATTTCAACCAGGCGTGAACGGGCATCATTGGCGAATGTCTCATTTTCCAGGGTGGATCTTATTTCCAGTAAGCGCAGCTCTCCTTTCTGGGCCCAATCTGCTACCACCTCATCCAGAGCCACTAAACGGCTGGAGATCTGCGCCTCTGTTTGGGTCATTTTGCGCAATTCATTCTCCAGACTGGAAAGTCCTTTTATCTCCGCCTGCAGACCAGCCAGCCGTATCTCAACCTCCTGCAGCAGATCTCTGTTCTCCCGGAAGCGTTTTGCTTTTTCTTTTCCCTGGCCTTCCAACTCCTCAACAAGCTCACCTTTTTCTCTCTCAGAGAGCGACTGCCCACACAGCGGGCAATCGGGGCTCTCTGAAGATTCCAGCTGGGTAATCCTCTGGCGCAGGTCATCCATCTCAGCTTTCAAGCGCGGGTTCTCAGCCCTGGCTTCAGCGACTTCAGCCTGCAGCACTTGCAGGTCGGCTTCCAAACTGAGGCGTTTTTCCAGTTCCCTTTCAAGTCCCCCAACAACAGAGCGGTTTTTTAATAAATCGGATTGAAGCGCAGTTCGGTCAGCATCCGCTTTTCTAGCATGCGCCTGGTTTTGGAGCAAGTTATTTAACTCCTGCTCCAAACGAGCCTGTTCGGCTTGAATTTCAGACTTCGGTTCTATCCGGCGGGTTTCCCACGCCCGGAAGCGTTCTGCCACCTTCTCCCAGCCTTCCAGTTCATCTTTCAGCTCCAGCCAGGCAGCATATTCAGACCGGATGCGTTCCTCCTGTGAGAGAATTTCCCTGAATCCATCCCGTTCTTCTAGCCTCTCGCGCAGCCTAAATTCAATATCATCCAGGCGTCCTTTTTCTGTTTGGTGCTGGCGCGCTAACTCATTAACCCAGCGACCCTGTTCGTCCAGGGCAGCCTGGATCTGCTGGAGGTTTTTCACCAGCGCATCCTGCCCCTCCCTTTCCGTTTGGATCCGCTCAAGGTCAGCCTGAAGGGTGAGAAGTTTCTGCTTCCGGGTCTGCTCCTGCGCCAATTCTGCATCAATCTCACTCAACCGGCCTTCTATTCCCGAGATTTCATCCTCATAAGATTTTCTTCTCTCAACTGCCCGCAGGCGATAAACCTCCCATATATCCAAACCCAGAATACTGCCCAGAATCCTCTTTCGATCTGCCGGACGGTGCTGGGCAAACTGGTCGGCTTTGCCCTGCAGGAAAAAGGAGGCATTGATAAAAGTATCATAATCCAATCGCAGCGTTTCCTGGATGCGGTCCTGGGTATCGCGCAAAGAGTGTTCTGTTAGAGGTTTCCAAGAGCCGGATTCGAAATCCTGCAGGCTAACTTCGTTTTCCGGAGAAACACCATCCACCTTTTTCTGCAAAATTTGGAATTCCAGCAAAGTGGTCTTCAAACGTGCTTTTGAGCGCTGGACGCGATAAATATTGCCTTCATAAAGAAAAACCAGTTCAACCGCAGCGGCATCCGAGCGGGTATTGATCAGCGCATCGTCTTTCCGGCGTGCGGCGCCAAACAGGACCCAGGTTAGCGCATCCAGAAGAGACGACTTTCCAGCCCCATTCGGTCCGGCAATACAGGCCAGGTCGAAACCCCTGAAATCCAATTCCACAGGCTCTTTGTAAGACAGGAATCCAGATAGTGAAAGTTTGATTGGTATCATAAAAGTTCGAATTAAATTCTTTTAGCAGCAAAACCGTGGTCGATTATAACAAACAGCGAAAAATATTTACGACAAAAAAGAGTAAAATAGGGAATATGGCCGAAACAGATTTCCTTTCCAGATTAAGAAACGCGGACAAACCGCTCCTGGGCGACGGCGCAATGGGAACAATGCTGAACGCTCATGGGACCGGTTTTGAGCAGTGTTTTGATATGCTGAACCTGACCCAACCTGCATTGGTAGCGAACATCCACCAGGATTATATTGAAGCTGGATCGCAGGTGATCCAGACCAATACCTTTGGGGCGAACCGGATAAAGCTTTCCAACCACGGTCTTGAAGACCGTCTGCGGGAGATAAACCAGGCTGGGGTTGAACTTGTCAGGCGGGTTGCGATGGCTGCTTATAAGGACATTTATATTGCCGGCGATGTGGGCCCGCTGGGTGTGCACCTGGCTCCATTCGGACGCTTGCAGCCGGTCCAGGCGCGTAGGATTTTCAAGGAGCAGATTTCTGCCCTTCTAGAGGCGGGAGTGGATTTGTTGATACTGGAGACTTTCAGCGACCTCTTTGAAATCCGGGAGGCGGTGCTGGCTGCCCGGGAAGTGACAGATCTCCCTGTTGTGGCTTCATTAACCTTTACACGCGATGACCGCACCCTGCTGGGCGACCCGCCTGTCAAGGCGGCCCAATTTCTGGCGGAAACCGGTGTGGATGTGATCGGGGTCAACTGTTCCGGAGGCCCTGCCCAGATCTGGCGCATCCTGCGCCAGATGTTCCTGGCATTCAGCGAAAGCACAAATGAAACGGCGCCGATGTTTTCCGCCATGCCGAACGCCGGCTGGCCTGAGCAGGTTGGCGGGCGGATAATGTACCCGGCAAACCCGGAGTACTTCGGCGAATATGCAATGGCGCTGTGCGATGCAGGTGCAAAACTTATCGGCGGATGCTGCGGAACCACAACGGACCATATCGCGGCAATGCACAAAGCGCTTGACTCAACCGGGGTGGGCTGCGGTCCTCCGGTAAGCGAGCTTACAATGCCGGTTGAAAGCTTGGAGTTCGCTCCCGAACATGGTAGACCTTCCTCGATGGCCGCGAAACTGGCGAATGAGCAGTTCGTTGCAGCGGTTGAAATGAACCCCCCACGCGGCCTCTCCGCCCATAAATTGATCGCCGGGGCGAGTTTGCTGGCTGAATCCGGTGCGGATGTGATCAACGTGTCTGACAGCCCGATGGCGCGCATGCGAATGAGCCCCTGGGCGGTATGTGAACTGATCCAGAGCAACGTCGGCATAGAGACCACCCTCCACTTTCCAACCCGCGGCCGTAACCTGCTACGAGTTCAGGGAGATTTGCTGGCAGCCCATGCGCTTGGAATCCGAAATGTCTTTGTAGTAATGGGTGACCCAACCGCGATCGGCGATTATCCCGATGCGATGGACGATTACGACCTGGTTCCCTCTGGTTTAATCAAGCTGATCAAAAGTAATTTCAACGCCGGTTTTGACCACTCCGGCACAGAAATTGGCCAGCCAACCTCATTTTTTGTGGGATGCGCCCTCAATCTAATTCCACATAACCCTGATAAAGAAATGGAGAACCTCAAACGCAAAATTGATGTTGGAGCGGATTTTATCCTAACCCAGCCGGTTTACGAACCGGAACTTGCCCTGGGGTTTATTGAACGATATGAAAAAGAATACGGGAAACTCGAGACCCCAATCCTGGTTGGAGCGTTACCGCTTTTCAGCCCAAGACATGCAGCTTTCCTGCATAATGAAGTCCCTGGGATTAACATACCAGAACAGCTACAGGTCCGTATCAATTCAGCGGGCGATAATGCCGCCCACGAAGGGGTAAAAATCTGCCTGGAATTAATCGGAAAAATGAAGCCCTGGATAAGCGGGATTTACCTGATGCCTGCCTTCGGACGCTACGACCTGGCAGCGGAAATTATTGAAGGCTGCCGTTAACTGGCAGGAACCTTGTCGATCCAAACCACCCAAAAATCTTTCAGCCAGAAAGGGAATTATCGGGTTATAATAATCCCCTGATGATCGTAATCCGACTGTCATTATTTGGGGAAATTCAAACTTAATCATTATTTGTTTATAAAAGTGCATCTATTATTTTTTCAGGAGGATAATCTATGGACATGGAATTAGAAGCTTATCTTCGACCACCCGAGTCGGAGATGGCACCGTATCCAGCCAAGGTGATCACTCTGGCGACCGGCAAAAAAATGGTCGTACGTGAGGTGACAAGGGACACGGTCCCTGAACTTCTCGAGGCGGTTATGCCGACTCTGTTCATCCCACGCGATTATTATGACATTGTCGGAGCCAGACTGTACGCCGAACTGCTCGGATGGTACCGCTACCGGGTTAAAGATGAGTTCTGCATCATCGGCCAGGTGGATGGCTTCCTGGTTGGGATCGTTAACAGCCGGATGTACTCTCCAGAGCTTGGGATCAGCCTGCACACCCTGGCGATTGAACGCGGTATGCGGATTGGCGCCCACCTTTTCGCGGCAAAGATGGAGCACCATATTGAATACCTGGACCAGGAAGAAGTGCTTATCACTGCTGAAAGCCCGATCGGCTTCAGGCGCTGGATGATCGAGTACAACCTCGAAAAAAGGGACGGGCAGCACGAACTGGGCGGAGCAACCCCCTACGCCCTGACCCGTGAATTGTATTTCGAAAATAAGGACCGCCTGGTCGCCGGAGAACGTCCGGTCCCGGCAGAATTGTTGGAAATCGCCGAACGAGAGATCAAAGTCGCGAGCGAGGATGACATCCGCGAGAAGATCCTGGGGGCGAGAAGGAGGCAGCGAAGATGAGACCAGTCGTCATTGCAGGTGTAGGAATGATCCCATTCGAGCGTCGCGACGAAGACAGCCTTGTTGATATGCTCTCGATGGCAGGTCTCGAGGCGATGGATGACGCTGGAATCGGGGAACACCCGATTGATGCAGTATATGTGGGTAACATGGCATCAGGTTTATTCAACCGCCAGGTATCGGTTGCAAGCTCGGTTGTGGACAGGCTCAACCTGATGCCAGCCGCCGCAGACCGGGTTGAAAATGGACCGGCATCAGGCGGTTCAGCGGTCAAGAACGGTTTCCTGGCAGTGGCCTCCGGTTACTGCGATGCGGTTCTGGTCATCGGCGGCGAAAAAATGCGCGAGGTAATCGGGCCGCGGGCGACGGATGTTGTGGCATGTATGACCCACCCGCTTGCCGAATATATTTACGGTGTAACCCTGCCAGGACTGGCAGGCATGTTCGCCCAGTTATACATGGAAAAGTACGGCATTACCCGCGAACACCTGGCGCTTGTTTCGATAAAAAACCAGGACAACGGTATCCTGAATCCTAATGCCCACATCCACATGAAGATCACGATGGAAGGTATCCTGACCCACCCGCAATCGCACATAAACAACCCGGTAGTAGCAGAACCGCTGCACCTTTATGACTGCTGCCCGGTAAGCGACGGTGCCGCAGCGGTGCTTCTAACGACGGAAGAACTCGCGGCCAGCCTTGGGAAAGCGGCGGTTGAAATCGCCGGTGTCGCCCAGGCAACCGATACCCACACGCTGCAGGAGAGAAGCGACCCGACCGATCTTAAAGCAGTCACAATTGCCTCCCAGAAGGCGTTTTCGATGGCTGGCATGGAACCCGGGGACATCGATGTTGCCGAACTGCATGACGCCTTCACGATCCTGGAAATCGCCGAAAGCGAACACGCCGGATTCTTCGCCAAAGGCGAAGCGGCCAGTGCAATAAAAGCTGGCGAGACCCGCATCGGAGGTAAACTGCCTATCAATCCTTCCGGCGGGCTAAAAGCACGCGGCCACCCGGTCGGAGCGACCGGCGTCGCCCAGATCGTGGAACTTGTATGGCAGCTGCGAGGCGAGGCAGGCGAACGCCAGGTGGAAGGCGCTGCCAATGGTTTCTCACTGAATTTCGGTGGATTCGGAAACAACGTCCTGGCATTTGTACTCAGGAGGCGCTAATGAGCACAATCACAGCATATAAATGCACTAATTGCGGACAAGTCATGTACCCCCACCACCTGCGCTGTTTGAACTGCAACGAACGCGAATCCGAGGAAATCGAGCCGGAAGGTAAGGCAAAACTGCTCACCTATACCATCATCAATGAACTGCCCTGGGGTATTGATGAGCGCGGGAGAATCCTTGGGGTGGTCGAATTTGAGAACGGAGTAAGAGCGCTCGGATTGATCAAAGCAGATAAAGTAAAACTGGGGATGAAGCTGAGTGCGAGCATGGAACCGGTCAGAGTGATCGGCGGAGAAGAGGTGCTTGGACTGACATACAGCTGATTAAAAACATAGTTGATATAAAAGGGGCTGGCAAGAAAGTGTTGAGTGTCATGCTGAGCGCCGCGCTGCGTGCCTTTGGTGAAGCGAAGCATCTCGTTTAGTGTGCCTGAGATTCTGCACTTTGTTCCCAAAGGGATTGTTGCGCATCAGAATGACATCACCATAAATACCAGCCCCTTTTCGATTCCTCAATTCAGAATAATAATCGCTATTACAGTACCTCCCGTCACTATCAGGCGCTAAATTTATCCAACCTTTCTACATGGCTCGGGTCAATTGCGTCACCGAATTTAGTTTTGGACATTCCAGCTTTTTTCGTCATAAGATCAGCATACTCGTCATCTTCGACAAAAGCGACACAGCGTCCGATGCTGGCTTCGCCGTCTACAAAACGCCACGGGAAGAAGCCGATTGTAACCCTGCGGTTGAGCATTAAATCGATATCGCCGCCAACACACTCGGCATGGATGATCCCAAACGGGAACATTTCCAGGTGCATGAGCTGGTACTTGCTGTCATCAAAGACCTCCGCCAGACCCTTACCATATTTGTTCTGAAAAACTTTTTCAGCCTCACGCGCCTGGCGCGGCATCCAATCCCGAATGATGGTATTCATCGGATGATCCGCGCTGCCGCAGTCCACACCCAACCAGCGCAGATTCTTAGCCTTGCACCACTCGGCAAACTCACGGTCCGGTCCAGGATGTTTGACCATATATCGAATCTCGTCAGCGGTAGGATGGTCCCAGCCAAAATGGTGGTAGCCGGTGTGGATAATCAGGATGTCGCCTTCCCTGACCTCAACCCGCTCTTCAACCATCCTGCTGGTGTAAATTTCATAGTCCCCGGCAGCATCGCTCAAATCTACAATCACACCCTGGTTGACCAGGTAGTCCATCTCCAGCTCAGCCATGTCCTTACCCGGGGTGTAGAAGTGGATCTCCCCATCCAGATGTGTTCCGAGGTGGTTTGAATGGGTCACGATCTGCCCGTTAGCGCCGTTTGGCGCCAGGCGCTTGAAA
>Ga0180437_10000309_pt1 | contig 96147 bp, 80 predicted proteins | sample SS_ome_4_FD_132410 | JGI IMG/M metagenome (GOLD analysis project Ga0180437, IMG submission 132410) | Hypersaline lake sediment archaeal communities from the Salton Sea, California, USA - SS_3_D_1 metaG | ecosystem: Environmental > Aquatic > Non-marine Saline and Alkaline > Hypersaline >...
AACACAGGGGCTCGGGGAATGGAAGAGTGAAGAAGAGATCTGGGGGGATATTACCTATGCAATGAGGCAGGTACTGAAGGAGACTCTGGAGGGGCTTCTGGAGGCCGAGCGGGACAGGCTGGTTGCCTGCTCCTGGTATGAGAGGAGTGCCGAGCGGCAGGATGAGCGTGCCGGCTACCGGACTCGCTCAATAGTGACGGCCCTGGGTAAGATCTCGGGGCTGAGGGTTCCCAGGACGCGGCGGGCGAGGTTCCTGACGCGCCTGTGGAAGCGTTACAAGCGTCGGGCGGCCCCTATAGAGGCGGCGGTGATGGAGAGCTTCATCTGTGGAGTGGCTACGAGGAAGGTCAAGAGGGCCCTGAGATCAGTTCTGGGCCCGGACGGACCGAGCCACCAGACGGTATCGCGCATAGTGGCGGGACTTAACCGGAGCCTGAAGAAGTGGCAGCGGCGACCCATCGCAGATGATATAGAGATCCTCTACCTGGACGGGGTGTTCTTGAGGATAAAGGAGCGAGGTATAAAGAAGCGGCCCACCCTGTTTGCCATGGGCATAAGCACGGACGGCAAGGTGCGCATACTGGGCTTTCACCACGCATGGCAGGAGAGTGCCGATGAGTGGCAGGCCTTCACCCAACTACTCCATGAGCGCGGCCTCAAGGGCTCGTCCCTCAGACTGGTGGTGGGAGATCAAGCCGGAGCCATAGTCTCCGCAGCAAACCTCCTGTGGCCTGATGCTACCTTCCAGAGTTGCGTCTTCCACAAGATGAAGAACCTGGTCAAAGGCCTTAAGCGAGGCCCTCTTAAGAAGAGTATCATAGCCGACGCCAAAGCAATATACAGGGCCAACTCCAGGCGGCAGGCGATAAGGAGAATCGCCCTGTTCCAACAGAAGTGGGCTAAGGCATGCCCGGAGGCAATGAGGAACTTCATCAAAAACATAGACCTCACGCTCTCGTACTTCTCTATGCCTGAGCGCATGTGGTCCAGGGTCAGAACCACGAACCCACTCGACAGGTTCTTCCGAGAGATAAGACGACGAACCCGGACTATGGGAGCCTTCAGGGACCGACAATCGGCCTCCAGAATACTCTATGCCATAGCCGATACCTACAACCAGAATAGGGAAGAAAACGAAGCCAGGGAACACCCTGGAAAATATACACAAAATCACTTCCGCACATCTTTAGTTGCATGATCCGAAGGTGCGCGGCCGGTCACAGAGGGCGCATCCATCGGGGCGGCGGGCGGGAGAACGGCAAGCACCCATAGGCCTTGCTCAGGCAGGCAATGCACCGGCGGGCCATGGGCCGGCTGCGGCTGTCCGGGTGCGGCGTGCCGGTAGGGAAGCGCCTGCCGCTACAAACGGTTCAGCATGTCCTTCGATTTGGTTCTGATATAGGTGTAGTTGATATCGACCAGGCCGTTATAATCCGCGGCCTTCACGCAGTATTCCCTGGACTTCTCGATGTCTCCCCTGCCCCTGTACGCAAGTGACAACCTGTAGAGATTATAAGCGTTCAGCTGACTCGCCTGCTCGAGTTCCCGGGCAGCAAGGTCAAAGTCCTCTTCTGCCAGCGCAATCATGCCCGCAAGCTGATGAGCCAGGCGCACCTGGTTCGGGTTGCCCAGCGCCTCGACCTCTTCCCGGTACTGCCCGGCCTTGGCTCTGGCGGATGCCAGGTCTCCCAGCTTTATATCGACGCGCGCGGAGTTATAGAGAAAATTCCTTTTGCTGTTGTCCTTGACCTCATCGGACAGGTCGGAAGATCTGACCACTTCGGCGGCCTGCTCATAATTGGCCAGCGCCTCGTCATACTTGCCCCACTCAAGCAGAATATTGCCGATGAGGTTGAGGTCGGCACCCATCGCCCCCGCGTCGTCTATTCGCTCCGCCAGCGCGTACTGCTTTCTGATCTCCTCAATCGCATCTGCCATCATGCCCTCGTCGATAAAGGAAACCGCCATTGCGAAGTGCGCCGTGCGGCGCTCGCCGTCATTGCGGGCTATGGCGTAAAGCTCTTCGATCTGCTTTCGCGCGTCGGCATGCCGGTTCTTGAAGTTGAGATTGGTAGCTATGCCCAAATGCGACGCCACGAAGTTGGGGTCGATCTCAAGCGCCTTGCGATACTGCTCTATGGATTCATCGAATTTCCCCATCTTCATAAGGAGTTCCGCGTAGGAATCATATGGATTGGGGTCGTCCGGTATGAGCTCGACGTACTTCATGAATGCCTTTTCCGCTTCATCGTAGTTCTGGAGGAACCGCTGCGCATAGCCCAGCTGATTGTAAACCGGAGAGAAGCCGGGATTGATCTCGGTCGCCAGCGCGTATTCCCCGATGGCGGCCTCGAACTCCTGCTGGGTGAAGTAATGGTTGCCCAGCAGGCCATGGGCCCTCTCGTCGCGCGGGTAGGCCTCTACAAGCTGCGTATAGAGGTCTCTCTGCTGCATGATGAAGGCGTTTATGCCCGCTTCGATTCCCAGGATGTTAAGCCTCTCGCCCTCTGACACCTCGTCGGCCAGGGCCCGCGCCCTGTCGAAGTTCTCAAAGAAGCCCTTCGTCGTGGGAGAGACGAGCGCGAGATTGAGGTAGGCCATTGCGAAATCGGGGTCTTCGGCAATCGCCTTTTCGAAGAACTCTATGGACTCCTGTCCCCTCAGTCTCTCGGCCAGCTCCCGCCCCTCGAGGTAGTATTCCAGGGCAGTGTCGGAACTTGTGGTAATGGGTATTTTGCCGCTCTCACCGCAGCCGGCACATAATATCAGTGCCAGGACCGTACTCAAAGAGAAACACGTCAATGCGATATGTCGACCACCGCGTTCCATGACTTCCTCCCGTCCAGAGTGAAAGTGCGGCCGGCGCGGCCGGAACTCGCTGCCATGCTATGCCAATTCCCGGCCATGGACCATACAGGGGATGTTGCTGATTCCAGAATAGACTATACGAACATGTCCGGAGTGGTGTCAAGTGGGGGACGGAAGCCTCCTTTCAGAGTTCTGGATTGCAATTCCGAACGCCCCGCCGGTACTGGATATCAATGCAGGGCGACGCCTGTAGGAACATGTGGGTAGAGTGGCAGCGAATGGCCGAAGGACTTTCACTACGCGGGAGGGCTGCCAATGGGAAGGAGGAACGAGTGAGACGATTTGTGTCCGACGAGTTCTTCCGCGAAGGCCATGTGAGTTTCGAGAAGTTGGGATCTGAAGACCCGCGCAAAGAAAGGGGACAAAGTCTATGAAACGGTCTTACCTGGTTGCGGCCCTGTTCATATCTGCAGGGATCACAGGTCTCTTGTCTGCTTCATTCATCTCCGAGGCGGCGACCGAGAGTCCACTTACAGGCGACTACCTGTTTGACAATCTGGACAGGGGGGCGAGATTCCTGGCGCACGTATACGAGAACGACGGTGACCTCTATGCGATGCTGGACATCGCGGACGCGCCCATGAAGCTGGAACTCCGGGACGCCGGGAACAAGGAGTACAGGGCGGTGCTCAAGACCACAAAGGACTTCACCGTCAGGTTCATGAAAGGCGACAGCGGGGAGTTCGATCGCCTGCACCTCGAATGCGGCACCTATGACCTGGATATGACGGGCAAGAGGATCGCAGAGGACATAATGAGGCTGAGGGAGTACCATGCCCGGCCGCCTCAGCCCTACGCCTATAAGAAACCCCTGGAAGTGGAGGGGGGATGGGAGGTGGCGTCCCTTGATGAAGTGGGGATAGGCGCGGAACACCTTGATCAGATGATGAACGACATCTATGCCAACTACGACTACGTCCACAGTATTCTCATCGTCAAGGACGGCAAGCTGGTTTTCGAGGAATACATGAACGGCTGGGATCCCCTTCGACTTCACAGGCTGCAATCCGTAACCAAGAGCGTAACCGCCACTCTGGTAGGGCTCGCCGTTCGGGAGGGATTCATCGGGGACCTCGGGGATCCCCTTTATGAGTATCTTCCCGAGTACTCCGCACTTTTCGATGAAGCCAAGAAGGAGATTACAATAGAGCATCTGCTTACCATGTCCGCCGGTTTCGATTGGAACGAACTCGAGACGTATTATGCCGACCCGGAGGCCTGTGACGCGCATATCGCCGGCGCCAGCGGCGACTTCATAAAGTTCGTGCTCGAGCGTCCGATAGTGAACGAGCCCGGAACCAGGTGGTATTACAACAGCGGTTATCCCAACATGCTGGGCTATATCATCGAGCAGGAATCGGGAAGGAAACTCCTCGAGTTCGCCTTCGAGTATCTGTTCGAGCCCATCGGAATAAGGAGGGCCTACTGGCAGCCGACTGTGGGCGAGGGGCGTCCCAGCTGCGCAGGGGGCCTGAGGCTCATGTCGAGAGACATGGCGAGATACGGCCAGCTTCACCTTTTGAACGGCAAGTGGGGCGGCGAACAGGTCCTGCCTCGCGATTTTGTTGCGGCTTCGACGAGCCCGCTAATAGAGACCGGCCTGGACGGCGCTTACGGGTACTTCTGGTGGACACATGAGCAGGAGGAGTTCTCGGCGTACCTTGCCAGCGGCACGGGAGGGCAGTACATCGTATGTATCCCGGCCCTGAACGTGGTGGTTGTGACAACCGCCGTCTATCACACTGACAAAAGCGACGAAGTTGTCGGATTGCTTCTGAAGTACGTGGTGCCGGCTCTTCTATGAGGTCCGGATAAGGGCCGTCGTCAAGTGCGCGTCAACTCTCTTGTCCAGGGCTCCAGGATCCGGTAATCGCGGAAGCCCATCGAGGCGTAGGTGGCGTGAGCCCCGGCGCTATAGGACCCGACGAAGGCCCTGGTCGCGCCGAGGTGCTTCAGTCTCTTGAGGCCCTCGCACATGACGGCCTTGGCGAGGCCGCGCTTCTGATGCTCGGGGACGGTCCCCACGGGCTCGAAAGCGCCCGTGCGCGTCACGTCATCGAACCAGACGGTGGCGAAGGTGGCGATCTCGCCGGCCGGCGCCACCGCGACAATGTCAAGGTCGCGGCGGTAGAGCGGCGCACGCTGGACATTGAGGTACCACTCCCAGCCGCCGAAGCCGTTCTCCGGCTCAGCGGGATGGAAGGCCCTCCAGGATGCCCGGGCGCGACCCGGGAGTTCGTCGTCCCCGGCCAGCGCCCTTATGGTGTAACCTTCCGCGAGAGGGGCGGCCGGGATCTCGCCGGTCAAGTCCTGCCACCGGGCGTATTCCCTGGATGTCGGCGTGTCGAATATCTCGTAGCCAAGCCTCGCCAGTAAATCCCGGCGCATGGCGTCATCGGTGGCGGCCCATATTCGTATGGCGGGTCTGCGCTCAGTCGGCGTTATGCTGAGGTGCTCCTCTGCGACCGCTATCATCTCCTCCTCGAGCTCCTGCGTCCTCATCTCCGGGTGGACCTGGAGGAACACGCTGCCCGGTGCCTCGCGGTTGAGGACGGCGGCCATGCCTCCATCCGGGGTCTCCCATATGAAGACGTCAGTCTCAAGTGCTCCGTCTTTCATGTTCAATATGCCGTGCCAGCGCCAGTAATCGAACCTGTAGGTCTGCCAGGAGAGCTCCCGGCGTTCGTTGAGGAGGAAGACCTCGCGCAGGAAACCCCTTATTCTCCAGTAATCGTCGTCTCTTTCGAATCTGCGCATAGCGGGTTTCATAATCGCTTCCGTTGCAAAGGGTACCCGTTCCCACTCCAGAAGGAGACTATTCACCTATGCCAAACATGCTGCATGATGTCAATGGCGTGTTTTGCGGCCGCTGACTTGTCGGGAGCCCACTCCCTGAGTATAGTCAATATAAAGGAGGACCGGGGAGGTGACGATGAGCGATGACCGGGACAAGGCTGGTTACGCGCCTGGAGGCATTATTCATTGTTGCCGTCTGCGCCGCGGCGGAGCCCGCGGTGAATTGCGGGTGCCGGCGGTTATGTGTCCTGGGCGCTCCCTCGGGCCTCGCCGCCGACAGGAGCACTCCCGATAATCTCATCCACTCCTACGAAGTCGCCCACGAGTGCCGCGATATGGCAATGTATGAATCGCTGCTCCACGACTCCTTCATTTACGAGTACGGCCCCGGCTATCTCAGTACAATGGAAAGTCCCCCGGAAAGAGCCTGGTTCGGCAAGGCTGACGCTATCCGGCTGACGGCCGAGCTCTTTGCCGAGCCGTGCTTCGAGGGTTTTGATTTGGACCTTCTGCCCGTGACCGGCTGGGCGCCCTGCGAGAATATCCCCATGCGGTCAGGCTTCTCATGCGGCGGCACAGGCGCGCTCGAGATCACGCTCGACCCTGTGATCTATATCAGCCTGCATGAGATGTGCACCGACAGGCGGTATCTGGAGGTCAATCACACCTGGTTTCATGTGACGGTGGTCCCTGACCCGGCGTATCCGGGACTCTGGGTGACACTGCAGATAATAGAAGACCGCGAAGCCGAGTGAGCCGGGACCGTCCCTTTTGATATTGAGAGACGGGCTGGATGTGGTGTAGCATGGCCTCGGGACTTATGAGGTTATGAGATAGGAGGTGCTGAAATTGGATACGAAGCTGGTTGACGTAGCGATACCCGAGGGCGCCAACGTGATCGCCGGGCAGTCGCATTTCATAAAGACGGTAGAGGACCTTTTTGAGATCTTCACAACCGGCGTTCCGGGGATTGAGTTCGGCGTCGCCTTCTGCGAGGCCTCCCAGGAGAGGCTCATACGGTGGGACGGAAACGACAAGGAGCTCACCGATGCCGCCGTCGAGGCCGCGAAGGCCGTTGGGTCGGGCCACTTCTTCATAGCGTTTATAAGGGAGGCCTTTCCCATTAACGTGCTTCCGGCCATCAAGGCCTGTCCGGAGGTATGCCGGATATTCTGCGCCACCGCCAATCCTATCAAGATGGTGGTAGCGGAGGAGGGGGAGCAGCGCGCCGTGCTCGGCGTCATGGACGGCGAGGTCCCCCTGGGTGTCGAAGGCGAAGAGCATAAGAAAGTCCGCATGGACTTCCTGAGGAAGATAAAGTACAAAGTCGGCTAGCGCTCCGAATTCCACACCTTCTCAAATCCAGCCGGGCTTAGTATAGTCAGGCTGAAAAGATTCAACGCCAGCCTCTATTCCCCCTGTTTGCCACGGACGACAGTTACACCCGGTCTTTTGACCATTTGTGGTAATCCCCCCTGTCGAAAAGGAGGCCGCGATGAAGCACCTCGCTTCAGCTTTCCTCGTAATCGCCCTCTTGCCCATCCTGGTGATGGTCGCGGGCGGCGGGCACGATACTCCCCGAGCCCTGGCAGCCGGCGCGCCGCGCGATGCCGGGTCGGTTGAGGTCAGGGCGCTGATTATGCTCACCAGATTCTACGGAGGCAACACCAATCTGATCCGGGACGCGATGGAGTTCTACGGGTGGAACTTCACCTACACGGGCCTGGACTCGGTGGTGGAGAACTGCTTCTATGGAGAGCCCAAGGCCGTGGATGTGCTCATAGGGGACATCACCGACCTTTCGGGTTACGACGTGCTTGCCATTATGCCCGGCAACTCGGGTGCGCCGGGCGGTTCCCACGGGCAGCTTCTGGCCAGTCCCGAGGCGGTGAGCCTGGTCAGCCAGGCCGCCCAGGAGGGCCTGCTCGTTATGGCGTTCTGTGGCGGCGTCCGGGTGCTGGCCGCCGCCGACGTGATCAACGGCATACATGTCACGGGCAAGGCGGCGTACCTTCAGGAGTACCTCGATGCCGGCGCCATCTGGGCGGGCGAACCCTCCCCGCCGATACGGGACGGCAACATCCTCACCAGCGTTCGCAACCAGCTCCACAGCACGCGCGTGATCGAGATATCACGGACGGCGGTTGACAGCCTGCGCGCCGCGCGCGCCGCGAAATGAGGGCCGTCATGAAACCCGGACAGGAGATGAGGAGGTTTGAGATGAAAACGGCAATGGCAGTTGGCTGCGCGCTGCTTCTGATAGCCGGTTCAGCGGGCGCGGATGTCGACTCCCTGTGGTGCAGGACCTACGGCGGGCCTTATAACGACGGCTTCCGGTCCGCCATTGCGACCGGCGACGGCGGCTATCTGGCAGTAGGTTACACCTACTCTTTCGGGCCCGACAATGTCAATGTGTATGCGGTCAAAACGGACGCCGCCGGTGACACTATCTGGACCAGGACGTATGGCGGCTCCGGTGAGGATTATGCTTACGACGTCCGGGAGACGGGTGACGGCGGATTCGTTATCGCTGGCTATACAAGCTCCTTTGGTGCGGGAGTGGAGGACGCCTATATTCTGAAGGTGGATTCGGGAGGCGACACGCTCTGGACGCGCACCTATGGGGGGGCCAAGCTCGATGAAGCCCGGGGTGTATGCGTCACCAGCGACGGCTATATAGTCGTGACCGGCATGACCGATTCCTTTGCGGACGACATTCATGACATGTTCGTCCTTAAGCTCGAGGACGACGGCGACACTGTATGGACCAGGGTCATAGACGACGCCGATTATAACTGGGGACAGAGTGTCTGCGAGCTCGGGGACGGCAACTACGCGATTTGCGGCTCCCGGGCCGACCAGACGAGCAATCTCCAGATGTGGGTCCTGAAGATGGACCCGGGCGGCAGCGTGATCTGGGACTATGAATACGGCGATGCGGGACTCAACAATCCCGACTATGGAATGTGTATACGCGCCGTGGCCGACACGGAAATGGTGGTTTGCGGCAAGTGGGCCATAGAGGTCAGGGACCCGCTCGGCCCCTCGTTTCTACGGGCGGACCTGGACGGCGCCGCGTTGGGTTACAGGCGCTATACCAGGGGCTTCAGTGATATCTACTACGACTGCGGCAATTCCATATGTTTCACCGATGATCAGGGATACCTCTTCTGCGGCGCGATAAAGGACAACACTACCCACAACAACGACCTTATGCTGCTGAAGCGTGTCTGGGGTTCGGGTTGGGTCTGGGAGCAGCACTTCGGGGGCTCCGGCTCGGACTGGGGGAACTCCATATGGAAATACGCCCCGGGCCACTACATCGTGTCGGGGCACACATCCTCGTTCGGCGCGGGCGGGTATGACGCATGGCTCATCAACGTCCGTGACGAACAGGCGGGAGCGCCTGCCGCCGGCGGTAAAGAGGGCTCCGGTCTGCTGGCCGGCCCCGCTCCCAATCCTGTGGTGTCGGGCACGGTGATACGTTTCCAGGTGCCGGGGAATATGGATGTGAATCTCTCTATATACGACGTCACGGGCCGACTGGTCAGGGCGCTGGAGTCGGGGCATCGCGTTTCGGGCGAGTACGCCACGGACTGGGACGGCAGGGATTCAGAGGGCGTTCGTGTGAGTCCCGGAGTCTACGTCGTGAAGCTGGCGGCCGGACGGGCGAGTGAGTCGCGCAAGGTGGTGGTGCTTGAATAGACCTGCCGGAGGCCCGGGTTGTGCATTCTGGGGGTCAGGTCTTGAAATGCACAAGACACTCAGCCCGGATGTGAAGGCGTTCCGCCGAGGCTTCGTGTTGTAAAGAAGCCGCCGGTGGAACGCCGAGTATCCGCAGAAGGCCAAACACTGTGCATTTCAAGACCTGACCCCTCAAAATAGACCCTTCAGGCTATTGTGCCGAGGTCGTCTGTCAGGAGCTTCTTGGAGTCCGGGTAAGGCACCTTGTCGGCGAACTCCCTGGCTTTTGCCAGGTATTCGTCCATTCTGGCTTTGTCTCCCGCCACCATTTCGGCGCGGGCCAGGGCCTCATAGGCATAGCCGAAGTAGAAGGGGAGGCCCGTCTCATCTTTTAGGGCCTCCAGACTCAAGTGGCCGTACCGCCTTGCATTATCGGCCTGCCCAAGGATCGCGAAAACCCTTGAGATCTGCCAGTAGCCAACGGATACATTGGTGGGCGCGCAGTCTTCACGCTGCGACCAGTGCCACTGGGAGGCGAAGGTGAGGAGGAGCATCTGCTCATCATCTTCAGATGTCCTGTCGGACTTCTCCATCAGACCCCAGGTTCTGTTGAAGCAATCGGCCGCGAAGAACTTGTGGGCCGCCTTGACGTCGAAACCGGGTTCGTCTGCCATGCTTGTCAACCTCCTTCGAATTCGCAGGCCTGAGTTCAAAAGAGGCCGCAGCCGCCCGCCGGCACCTTCACTCCGCGGGGATACCGCCCGGCTCCCGAACCCTTACTTCTTGGCCTTCTTTTTCACTTTGAAGACCTTGGGATCCCAGTCGATCTTGCCCTGGCGCTCGCTGATCAGATCCGCCGCGAGCTCGTCATTGTCGTCTATGCCGCACGCCACCTCGGCCAGCTTGGAAAGCTTGTCCATGTTGATGTGGCGGTAGGCCATGAGGCGCGCCGCCTCGGTATTGCCACCTCCATGTATGGCCATCGCCGACCAGTTGCTTCCCCTCGCCATGTTCTCGGCCAGCCTGTATACGCGCAGCCTGTCCTCGGCACTCATTCCCTCCTTGGCGGGCGCCAGGTACTTCTTGAGCTTGTCTGATATGCCGCTCTTGAGGAGGTCCTTTGCAGCCGGGAAGGTCTCCCCAGAGCCCGACATGATTTCCCTGACGTACCTCACTATATTATGAGGCATTATGGTCGCCTGGTATTTGGCGGCATGCGCCAAGAGCGAGTTCGGAATCCATGCGCCGGAGTCATGCTGAAAACCCTCGACACCCGCCGAGAGCGACAGCGAGTACAGCGTCTCCGCCGTGATGCCCATCTCGGCCAGCTTCGAGCGGATATGGCCCACCTTGCCGACGTTTATGGAGTCGGCGACGACCTTGGTGGCGCCGGTGAGGAGGCTGACTCCGCCGGCCTTGCAGGCGCCCGCCGTGAGCCTGTGTACCGCCGTGAAGTACTCGATAAGGAGCCCCGTGAAGTCCCATTCTTCGCACATGAACACCCGCTCATTGGGCACGAAGACGTCGTCGCACATGAGCATGGCCTGGTGGTCGCCGTATTTCTTTCCAACGTCTATGTCGTCGTACTCGTCCCCCATCATCCTCTGGTCGAAGGGCGTCCTGCCGAGAGCGTAGCTGACTCCCGGCGTGTCGGCCGGCACCGCGCAGGCCACCGCGTATTCCTTGCCTTCCTCGGTCATCGCCGCGGTCGGCACTATCACGAACTCGTGGCCGAAGAGCACCCCGGTCTGGTTGATCTTGGCGCCGCGGATGACTATGCCGTCGTCGCGCTTCTCCACCACCCTGAGATACATGTCCTTGTCTTTCTGGTCCTCGGGCTTGAGCCTGCGGTCGCCCTTGACGTCGGTCAGCGCGGCGGTGATGCAGAGGTCCTTCTCCTGAACGTGCTTGAGCCAGTTCTTGAAGCGCTCGTGGTAGTCTGTGCCCAGGGCCTGGTCCATGTCATATGTGAGGGGATACAGCCCGGAGATGGCTTCCGAGCCGGTGCACCTGAAAGTGCAGCATCCCAGGACCTCGGCGAGCGAGCGCGCGACCCGGGTCTTCTGCATGGCGTCCTCGCGGCTCATGAGCGGGGAGGTGTAGATATTGCATTCCTCTCCCGTAAGATGCGACTTCACAACGAGCATATCCCTGAACCTGGAATGATGGCCAAGGTCGTAGATGGTCATGATTGTCTCCAGCGAAGGCTTGAGGGCCGGGTGCTCGCTGGGGTCCGTGATCTTCTCGCCGCGGAACCATATCTCCATCGGTTTCCGCGCCTTGATGCTCTTGAGGTACTCCTCTCCGGTCATGAGTGCCATGTGCTTCTCCTCTCTGAGAGTGAAACGGGAATCGGCTGTTATCACGCCTTTTGTCCTAGAGAGGCTACCAGTTATGGCCGCTCAAAGTCAAGCCCGGCGGTGCGGCCCCGCGCCGGCCCGCCGCTTCCCTGTCCGCCCATTTGGGTTGACGAGAATGTGGCGCGTTGATAGAGTTGAGCGTACGCATGTATCCGTATGTATCGGAAGGGAGGATCTATGAAGAGACCACTGCTATTCGTCCTTGCCGCGGTCTCCCTCTTCCTGGCCTCACAAATTCTCTCACCCCCGGTTTTCGCACAGGAGATCCAGGGCCTGCGCGTGCATGACACGCCTGGCGACGGCGGGGAGAGCGTGACGCTGGAATGGGAGGGGGGGCCCTCTGCCTTCGTCACCATAATGAGATCGGAATCGAGAGGCGGTCCATTTGAGGAGGTGGGAAGCACCTTCGGCGCCGACGGTCTCTATCAGGACTACGTGGAAGCCGGGATAGCCTATTACTACCAGATATCTTATCAGCTGGGCGACGAGGGCTACCTGACAGCTCAGGTGGGTCCCGCCGTTGCCAGGAGCAACTGGTTCCGGTCCTACAGGGTGAACGCCCTCATCCTCGCCTGCCTCATGTTCGGGCTTGTCATTTTCTATATCAATGCGGCCAAGAGGGGCAAGGATCTCTACATAAGGAGAATAGCCGGTATCAGCGCCATAGACGAGGCCGTCGGGCGCGCCACCGAGATGGGCAAGAAGATCATGTATATCCCCGGGATCATGAGCATAAGCGACATCCAGACGATCGCCAGTCTTTCGATCCTGAGCCATGTCGCCAAGCAGACGGCCATTTACGGGGCTGATATAGAGGTGCCCAACAAGGACCCTCTGACATACACGGCCGCCAGGGAGACAGTGAAACAGGCGTACATGGAGGCGGGCCGGCCGGACCAGTTCAGGGAGGACATGGTCACTTACATCACATATGACCAGTTCGCCTACGCCGCCGCCGTTTCTGGCAAGATGGTGCGTGAGAGACCGGCCACCAACTTCCTTATCGGCTATTTCTTCGCTGAGTCCCTGATCCTCGCGGAAACAGGGCAGAGCACCGGCGCCATTCAGATCGCGGGCACCGCCGCTCCCACTCAGCTGCCGTTTTTCGTTACCACCTGTGACTACACGCTGATGGGCGAGGAGCTTTACGCGGCCAGCGCCTATCTTTCCAGAGAGCCGATCCTCCTGGGGAGCATCAAGGCTCAGGATATAGCCAAAGCCATAATCATCATCACCGTAGCAGTGGGATTAGTGGAGTATTTCTTTGGCTCTTCAGTGATTAAAGACTTTCTGGTATCACGCTGATAAGGAGGTAGTGATGCGAAGAACCATTCCGCTTGCACTCACTTTCATAATAGGGTTGTACCCTATCTTCGCCTTCTTCGTGCCGCATGCGAGGATTACTTACGCCAACGACTGGCTGGACGAAGCCCTCGTGATTGTGGCCGCTTTCGCTCTGCCCCTGGGAACTGTAAACGTCATCATGACCAACACCAGCAAGCTCAAGAAGAAGGCCAAGGGCTGGCCGTACTCGATAGTGCTCTTGTGCGGGCTGGCGATAATGGCGTTTTACGGTTTGATAGGAGGTACGGGCGTCCACCCGAGTTTCCAGTGGATGTTCGTAAACATGGTCTCGCCGCTTCAGGCCACGATGTTCGCGCTGCTCTCGTTCTATGTGGCGTCCGCCGCCTACAGGGCGTTCAGGGCGCGCAACATCGAGGCGACGATTCTTCTTATCGCCGCTATCATAGTGATGCTGGGCAGAATCCCGTTCGGAGACATGGTCACCGGAGGCAGGATGACGCCCCTCAGCGAGTGGATAATGAGTATCCCCAATGCCGCGGCCCAGCGCGGCATCATTATCGGCGCGGCCCTCGGGGCTGCTTCGATGTCGATTCGCATCATACTCGGTATCGAGAGAACCTATCTCGGTACGGGGAAGGACTAGGGGGAGATAGAGATGGACGCTAAGAAACTCTTGTATGTCGATCGAAGAGTCATCTATCTCCTCGTCGCGATAGGTGCTCTTATTCCGATCATCAGGCCGATTGGCCTTCCGACCGTGCCCACAGAGCCCGTCTGGAACCTTTTCAACAGGATAGAGGAGCTGGGCCCTGACGACGCGGTCATAATATCGTTCGATTACGGGCCCTCCTCGGAGCCCGAGCTCAATCCCATGGCCCAGGCGATCCTGCGGCACTGCTTCCAGCGCAGGGTCAAGGTGCTGGTTATGGCGCTCTTCCCGCTGGGCGGTGTAAACATGGCCATTGGCCAGCTGGATAGAATCGCCTCAGAGTTCGATGGGCTCGAGTACGGGGTTGACTATGTCAACCTGGGATACAAGGACGGGGCCCAGGCGGCCATGAAACGCATGGACATAAGTATCGAGGCCCTCTTCCCCTCGGACGTAAACGGGGACCCAGTAGCAGACATGCCCGTCATGGCCGGGGCGAGAAACTATGACGACGTGTCGATCGTCATAAGCCTGGCCACAGGCATCATCGGGGAGTACTGGGTCAACCTGGTGAACGCCCAGTTCGGGGTCCCGGTGGCGGTGGGGTGCACGGCCGTGTCCGCACCCAAGTACTATGCTTACCTGAGAGCAGGTCAGATGATGAGTCTTCTCGGGGGCCTTAAAGGCGGCTCCGAGTATGAGAAGCTGCTTGTCGACAAATACGATTTCGCGCGCGAGCTCTACGAGACTCCCGAAGTCAAGGTCAGCTCGGCGATGGCGGGGATGGACGTTCAGTCAATCGTCCACCTGATCATCATCGTCTTCATCATCTTCGGCAATGCGATGTACTTTCTGATGAAAAAACAGGAGAAAGAGGGGTAAGACATGGTCTCCATTGGTGTGTGGCTTAACGCGTTTCTGACGCTTTGCATATTGAGTTTTCTATACAAAGACAACCCGTTCTTCCGGTTCGCCGAGAGCCTTTTCGCCGGCATGTCGCTTGGATACTATATAGGCCTTGCGAATCAGCAGACGCTTATGCCGAACCTGTTCGGGCCGCTTTTCGGGGATTTCAGCGGCAATTTCGTGCTCTTGATTCCCATGGCTCTCGGCATACTGCTCTACTTCAGGTACATTCCCAAAGTGGCGTGGATGGCTCGCCTGGCGCTTGCAGTCTATATCGGCTACTATGTGGGCGTTATGTTCCTGCAGAAGCTGCACGGCGAGGTTCTGCCGCAGTCCAGCGATACCATACTCCGCTTGCGCGGGATCGGCGGCCTGGATATACTCTGGAACGTCATCTTTATCGTCGGCGTCATCTCGGTGCTTCTCTATTTCTACTTCTCGGCGGAGCACAAAGGCGCCCTGGGCAGGATAAGCAGGGTCGGCATCTGGTTTCTGATGATTTCGTTCGGCGCGAGTTTCGGCTACACCATAATGGCCCGTATCTCGCTCCTCATGGGCAGGTTCTCGTTCCTCGTGAACGACTGGATCAGGCCCCTGGTGGGAGCGAGCTAGAAAGCGGGAACAGCCGGACATAGGACCCGGGGCAGGGGCGCCGGGCCGGGGCCGGGGGCAAGGACCGGGTGGCAGGGTCAGCCCAGAGACCCGGAGCTGGGACAGGGCGGCAGGCATACGGAGGAGCGGGCTCACGAATTGATATGAAGCACGCTGTCATCGCACTGATAACGGATTTCGGCCTCAATGACGTCTATGTCGGTGTGATGAAGGGCGTTATCCACTCGATCGATCCCGATGCGCGCGTAGTCGACATAACCCATTCGGTTCCCAGGCACAACGTGGCAGCCGCCTCCTATGCGCTCTCGGCTTCCTTTGGGTTCTTCCCCGAGGGAAGTGTCTTCGTCGTGGTGGTCGACCCGGGCGTGGGCGGTGAGCGCGCGGTGCTGTGCGCGAAGACGGTCGGGAAGTTCTTTCTCGCGCCCGACAACGGAATACTCAGCGCATTGCTGGACGAGAGAGGATACGAGACCCTGGTCAAGGTCGAGAATGAAGACCTCTATATCAGGCCCGTGAGTTCCACCTTCCACGGCCGCGACATCTTCGCCCCAGTGGCGGCCCATCTGGCGGCCGGATTCGACATCGATAGACTCGGCCCCGTAACCTCCGAATACGTCAGAGCCGGCATCCGCGAGGTGGACGCCGGCCCAGACAGAATTGTCGCGGGCGTCTCCTGGGTGGACGGCTTTGGAAACCTAATCACCAACTGCGCGGCCTCCGCGGTCCGCGACGTAATGAGCGCCTGGGCGGCAGTGGCCATTGAGGGAAGAGGCGAAGGCGATCGGCTCACAGACGAGCGCCTCACACTGGTCACCTCTTATGACGCTGTTCCTCCGGGCGCACTGCTTGCCATCGTGGGAAGCTCGGGATTCCTGGAGATATCGGTGCGGGAGGGGAGCGCCTCGGAGAGGCTGGGGCTCAAACCCGGAGATTATCTGGAGCTCGTGGAAAGAGAGGCGGAGTAAGTTGCCCGGGATATATCATAAGTCCTGCGAGAAGATGGCGGAGATCGCCGACGGCAGCATCGCGCTCACGGTGACCAGCCCGCCTTACTGGGACGCCATCGATTATGACTCCCACGCCGACTGCCCCGAGGCCGATTACAGGGCGCGCGGTGGCTCGCCATACGAGGACTATATGAGGTGGCTCATGGGCTGCTTTGGGGAAGTCCTCAGGGTTACAAAGCCCTCCGGATTGGCCTGTGTCGTGATCGGCACGGTACTTCAGAAGGGGACTCATTACCCGCTCCCGTTCCGCTTCGTCATGGAAATGGGCCGGCTCGGCTGGTGCTTCCACCAGGACATCGTGTGGTATAAGGTAACGGGCGGAGTGAAGCGCGCCGGCGTTAATATCATAAGGCCCTATCCGGGCTATTACTACCCCAACATAATGACAGAGTACATACTGGTCTTCAGGAAGCCTGGCGCCGAGCCCATATATAAGAGCAAGACAGATGATGAGAAGCAGGACAGCGGCTACGACATCAACGACCTATATAAAAAGGAGATCGCCAACAACATCTGGCATATAGCTCCGGTGCCACCCAGGCAGTACGACCACCCGTGCCCCTTCCCGGAGGAGATCCCGTTCAGGCTAATCCGGCTTTACTCCTTCAAAGGGGACAGCGTTCTTGATCCCTTCGCCGGAATAGGCACCACACTAAAGGTGGCAAAACACCTCGGAAGGGACTATTATGGTTATGAGGTCGTGAAGAAGTACTATGACGCCGCACTCGAGCGGCTGGATACGCCCCTTAAGCTCAGGGACCAGCTCATATCCAGGTTCGAGAAGACGGGCGAGAAGGAGTTCTGATGGTAAGGACGCTGGGGCTTCAGAAAGGCATCATCTACGGGCCGGTGAACTCGCGCAGGCTGGGCCGCTCGCTGGGCCTCAATATCATGCCCACCGGCAGCAAGCTCTGTCCCTTCAACTGCGTCTACTGCCACTACGGCTGGACGACCTACGTCGAGCCGGATGCAAGGGGGCATCTTGAGGACCTGCCGACGGCCCTGGATGTCGAGGAGGCGCTGGAGCGCGCTCTTGCAGGCATAGACCCGCCGCCCGCGTATATCACCTTCTCGGGAAACGGCGAGTCGACGGTGCACCCCGACTTCGAGGCCATCGTTGAGCGGGTAGTGGATGTGAGGGACCGGAGCGGCCTCGACGCCAAAGTCGCCATTCTGTCGAATTCCTGCAAGGCGGGCGATGAGGATGTGAGGAGGGCGCTCGCAAAGCTCGATGTCCGCATAATGAAGCTCGACGCCGGCACCCAGGAGGTCTTCGAGAAGGTCAACAACCCCGCGCCCGGCATCACCCTTGATGCCATCGTTGACGGCCTCAAGGCGCTGGACGACGTGACGCTCCAGTCCATGTTCGTGCAGGGCGAGATCTCCAATTCATCCGAGGCCGACATCGACACCTGGTTCGCGAGGGTGGCAGACATCAAGCCCATCTTCGTCCAGGTGTACAGCCTGGAGAACGCCCCCGCGATGTCCACACTGGTGCAGGTACCTCGCGAGAAGCTCGGGGCTACAGTCGAGAGGCTCAAGACCTCTCTGGGCATCGACGCCCAGGCTTATTAGCCGGTCCGCGCTGCCGGTGGCCACAACCTCCTGACCCCGCGTCCGCCAGAAGGTGAAGCCTCCGGCAATCCCGGGGCGGTTCAGTTCAGGGTGATGTTATTCCTGTATCTGGTGGAGGAGAGGGAATTGGCCGAGAAGTTCAGCGAGGAATACGAGGCCTATTGCAGGCGGGTGCCCATGGTGTTCGCCAATCTCATTTGTGTGTTCAAGGTGTTGCTTCGGCCCGTTGAACTCTCGCAGAGTTAGATGCCCGGTATCACATCCCGCCGCATCCGTCTTTCCTCCTGTTCCTGTGACTGGAATGCCGTCGGGCGTCGAGGCGGGCGGCAGAAAGCCGGCGCCGGTCACAGTGCGGCCTTCAGAATCCGGTCCTCGGCAGTGTAATGGAAAGGGTCGTTATATGACTGCGGCGGGTTGTCTCTTTCCCATGCGATCGTCTTGGAGAGGCAGGTGTCGGGATCAACCGGCTCCGCAAATCCCAGCTCATTACGGATTCTCCCGGTATCCACGATAAGACTGTGTTGCCAGTCCAGGCCGCTCCTCATCGTCTCGGGCAGTGCCCCGGCTGCAACCGTGACGACCTTGCCCGGCCATTCTAACTTCGCGGCGATTCTCTTAATCCAATCCCTTTCGGTGGGCGCGGCAGGCTCGCCAACGTTGTAAACGCGCCCCGCACCTCTTTCGTCAGTGACTGCCCGGCATATGGCCACCGCGCAATTGTCGTCATACCCCCGCGTGATTCTCCACTCAGCCTGACCGTTCTCCAGAATAATCGCGGGCCGGCCGTCGAGTATCCGCTTCACCCAGCCGTAGAAGCGGTGCTGGTAGTCACCGGGGCCATATACCATGGGCAGCCGCAGTACAGTCGCCGGCAGTGCTGCGCTCGACATTACGGTTCGTTCGACCAGGATCTTGTCGTACTCGAATAACTCGTGGCTCGCGCCGGGAACCGAGTCGCGGTACGGGAACAGGTTCCGGCGCAGGGGGGACGACTCGTCCACCCGCCCTTCCCCCGAGGGTCCGTGCTCTATGCCCCGCAGCAGATCGTACTGAAAATAGACGTCGCAACTGCTGGCCACGACGAGGCGCGCCGCCACACCGGTCATTACCGCAATTAGCTGGCTCGCCTGGTTCTCGGAGAGCAGCATCATGTCCACAACGATATCGGGCCGGAGGCGGCGAATGTCATCCAGGAAATCGCCCAAGCGGTTGCGGTCTCCGAGCACTTCCTGTACCCCTTCGGGGAGCTCGGCCGTCGTCTTACCGCGATGGAAGACAGTCACCTCATGGCCTTCGCAGGCAAGGCGCGCGACGATGCCCGGCCCCATGAACCGGGTGCCGCCTATTATCAAGACCCGCATATGTCCTCCCTATCCCGCTTCCCGTACTATAACGCATACCGATAGCCGTCAACCGCAATTCGAATGCGCATTCACCTCACTGACCTGCGCGGCCGGCGACACACCGACAACAGCCCGTGAGGAGACCGGCCATTCTGAACGCTTGAAAACCGGCATGCGGGCGTGATACCACTATGAGGAGTCCCGGGAACAGGAGGTAGGTATGAAAGCGAAGAGAGTGTCTGTAGCGCTTATGCTGGCCGTGCTATTGGTGGCATATATTCCGGTGCGCGCAGAAGAAGAACAGGAGAGAAAAGAGATCAAGCCCGTCCTCCTGGTGGTGGACGTTCAGAATCAGTGGATGCCCATGATGGCCGAGGAAGACCGGGCCTCGGCGCCCGGGAGGATCAACGAGGCCATAGCCCTGTTTCGTGAATACAGGCAGCCGGTGATCAGGATTTACCACTCCGACCCCAAACGCGGCCCCGAACCGGGCACGGAAGCCTTCGAGTTCCCGGACTCGATCGCCGTTCTTGAAAGCGACGCGAAGGTGGTCAAAGCCCATCCCAGCTCTTTCATGAAGACCGATCTCGAGGAGATGCTCCGGGATGGAGAGCGGAACGTGGTGATTCTCTGCGGGCTGAGCGCCGTGGGCTGCGTTCTCGCGACCTACTTCGGGGCCATGGAGCGCGAGTTCACGGTGCTTATGGTAAAAGAGGCTCTCCTCAGCCATAACGCCGAGTACACAGACATGGTCGAGAACATCTGCTATTCGATGTCGCTTGAGGATCTCAAGGAGATGCTCGAGGACCCTTACTTCTGATCGGGGTAGCGTGAATGCAGTACGCCGGCACTTCGGGAGATGAGGCCCGGTGGAGGAGATATGTCTGGCTCTTCCCGGGGACCTATGTAGTCCACCTGGTGGAGGAGGTGTATGCGGGAGCGGGATTCCCGGCGTGGATTTCAGGTTTGAGCGGCCTGGCAGTCACGAAGCCCGCCTTTCTGGCAACAAATGCTGTTGCGCTTGCCGGGATGCTGCTTCTCTCGGGTCTGGTGGCACTGAGGGCTTCTTTGAGCTGGCTGGTAGCGGTACTGGGAGCGACCGTGGTCCTGAACGGCCTGTTGCATGTGATGGCGAGCATATTCACGGGTTCGTATTCGCCGGGCGCCTTCTCGGGGCTCCTGCTCTGGCTGCCTCTGGGTGGCCTGGCGATGTGGCGTGCCCACAGTTGGCTCGCGCCGCGGGTCTGGCTGGCCGCTGTTCTCGGCGGCGTTGCTCTTCACGTGATGGTGGTTGCGTCCGGGCTTCTAATTACACGGAATCTCTGAGCGGTTGCCTGTAAGAACTTTACAAATGGAGCCCTGGCGGCTTCTGACTTTGATTCGGACTACCCGAAAGAGGAGGTCTGTCATGAAGAGACAGGGCATAATCATCATTGCAAATGCGATCATCTGGGGATTGGTGATGATCTCCTGCTCGCTGGCCTTTAAGGGCACCGGCGCTTTCAGCCAGATCCAGCATATCCTGGGGGCGGGAGCCGCGGCCTCGCTCATAATCAACGGAATGGGGGCGAAGCCCAAGAAGGAGAACCGGTAGGGCGGCCCATGTCGAGACTGACGCATGGGCTGTATTCGCCGCCAACCCCGTTTTATTGCATTTCGGCCTTGAGATAGCATATTCCTTGTGATATAGTGCACACATCTGCAGTGGGGCTATAGAAGGAGGGTGCCTTATATGGTACGATTTGCAGCATTATTGCTTGCCTCCCTAATGCTCGTTCTCCTGGTCGGCGTCGCTTTCGGCGACAATATGGCCGACTTTGTGCGCGAGAACGAGCCCGAGGGGCGTGAATTCGAGGTGTTTCAGGTAGAGGACATCGCCGTGCACTTCCACCAGCGAATGGTGGGATTCGCCAGGGTGCAGGGCGATTACATTGTCTACCAGTTTGAGGGTGACACGGGGGAGCTGCTCGCGAGGAGGTCGCACTGGCGTGACGACATACCGGCCGAGCTTCCCGATCTCTTACTTAACATCGCCCAGGCCGGGGCCATGGTCGATGGAGAGGTGCAGTCGGCGATACTATACTATATATCTCCCGACTCGCCTGTGTTCCCCATCGAGCCGACTCCGCAGAATCCCTGCTGGGTCGTTCGGAGCATTGTCGACGGCTACCATAAAGTGACCGTTATTGACGCGGTGGAGGGTGGAATACTGGGCTACGGTCTGCCGCCACCCTATGACGCGTTCTCGCTGACCGGGCCCGAGTACCATACACCGTGTTCGGGTGGCTGGGATGCCTATTACCAGGACGCCGAGAACTGGTTCAATACAATGGGGTACTCGACCGAGACCTCATACTGGCCGACCGAGGCCAAGGTGCAGAGCCATGTGGCGTCCAATACGACGGCCATGTTCTACGAGCTGGCTCACGGCGGCTCCCATCACTTCCACAATGGTTGTGCGGACGGAGATAATTACGAGACGACGACCCCGGATGAGATCGAGACCTGGATAGAGAACTACCAGGCGATTCCCTTCACCTTCATTGGCAGCTGTGGAGGCATGTGCGATACCGGGGATGGCACGCTCTCCTTTGAATTCAGAAAGGGCTCCACCGTCGAGACGGTAACGGTGGGCTTCTGCCATATGGACCAGCCCGCGTGCGAAGACTGCTGGTACGACTGGTCGCTTCTCTGGCAGCAGGCCCTTTTCGGCTACATGAACTCCGGCATGGCCGTTCGGGATGCGTTCATCCAGGCTCTCGCCGACTACCCGGTATGCGCTGCGGGTCAGTGCATGCGCTTCGCGGGTGACGAGACCTTCGCCGTGGTGCCGGTGGTTCCGAGGCGTTTCAATGATCCGCCGGTGGCGCTGTGCCATGACGTGACCGTATCGGCCGACGCCAACTGCCAGGGCGTGGCAAGTATCGACAACGGGACCTACGATCCCGACGGCGACCCTATCGATATCACCATTGACCCGGCGCCCCCGTACTCGCTCGGGGTGACGCCGGTAACCCTCGGGGTGGCGGACGATCATGGCTGGGAATCGTATTGCACCGCCAATGTGACGGTAGTCGACGACACGCCTCCGGACATCACCTGTCCATCGCCCATAACGGTTGAGGGCACGGATGTCTGCGGAACGCCGTCCTCGGATTCACAGCTCTCGGCGTTCTTCGCGGGCGTTTGGACAAGTGACAACTGCACCGCCGTTCCGGACGTCACCGACGACCGCCCGGTATGTTTCCCGATGGGCACGACGACTGTGACGTTTACGTCCACCGATGACGCCGGCAACAGCAATAGCTGCACTTCCGACGTGACCGTTGTTGACACGACCCCGCCGGACATCACGTGCCCAGATGACATCCAGGTCGCCTGTAACGGGCCGCAGGGCACCTATGCGGACGACCCGCAGCTCGACGACTTCTGGGCGGGAGTCTCGGCCACCGATATCGTGGATCCCAACCCGGTGATCACGAATGACGCGCCGGACCTCTTCCCGATCGGGACGACGGCGGTCGAGTTCAAGGCCACGGACTTCTCGGATAACTTCAGCACGTGTACCGCGTACGTCACGGTTGTGGACAACGGAATTGACCTGTGGCTCACCGACCTCATAGTGAACCCCGGGGAGAATGTCCTCGTGCCCGTCTATGTTCAGGACGTGACGGGCTGGGGTGTCATGGGCTTCGATATGGAAATTTGCTGGTGCGAGACCCCGGCGGGCCTGCTTCAGTACGAATACTGCGTGCCGGGTGAAGTCATGACCAACTCGGGCTGGGGAGACCCCGCCTGTAATATCTGTGATCCCGGCTGCGTCAGCATTGCTGCCGCGGGGGCGGTGCCGCTTACGGGCGAAGGAGTGCTGTTCTATCTCAAGTTCCACGTCAGCACTCTCGCCAAGCCCTGCATGTGCTGCGACCTGTGGTTCGACTCGGTGGACATCTACGATCCCGAGACGCCGCTCTTCGCGTGCTGGCAGAACGGCTCGGTATGTGTCGACTGGTGCGATGTGGCCGGCTGCATGAAGTACTGGAAGTGCTGCCCGGACGGCTGCGGCGGCTACTTCTACCCGATACCGCTTGTGGGCGTGCAGGTACATCTCTATGATTCCTGCTCGGGTCCCCTCGGCACCACCTTCACGGGTGATGACGGCTGTTACGGCTTCGACTGCCTTGAGCCCCTCGGCCAGGACTGCCATTTCGAGGTTAGCGTCGATTACTGCCGGATCCCGGCCTGCGTCAATCCGTTCGATGCGTCGCTGATCCTGCGGTACCTGGCCTGCCTGGACAACCTGGACGACTGCCCCTTCACCTATAACGGAGGCACCGTCTATCCCCAGCAGGCTGCGGCGGATGTCACATGCTCGGGCGACATCACGAGCTATGACGCGTCGGTGTTGCTGCAGTATTTCGTGGGACTGATCCCGGCGCTTCCGTGCCCTGATCCCTGGGTCTTCTACCCGATGGGAACGAACGGCAGCATGGTCTATGCCTGCCCTGGGACGGTGGACTATATGGGAGTGCTCAAGGGGGATGTCAACGGATGTCTCGAATGCGGCTTCTCTCCGGCATTCGCCTCCGATCCGGTGCAGGTGGCGCTGGGCCTGCCGGTGGATCTGGGCGACAGGATAGAGATCCCCGTGCTGGTCGCGGGCGCATACGGCATCTTCTCGAGCAGCTTCGACCTGGTCTACAGCTCCGAGGATCTGTCGGTCGTATCGGCGCTGGCCACGGGACTGGCGACCGGTTCGATGACCGCCCATAACGCGACGGGCGATGAGATCATCTTCGCCATGGCCGGAGCCGAGGCCTTTGCTGGCACCGGCGAGGTCGCCCGGATAACCTTTGGCAAGGTCGATCCCGACGCCGATGCGTCGTCGGTCGAGCTTACGGCGGTTGTGTTTAATGACGGGGAGCCGCCGGCCGAAATAGGCACTTCTGCGGGCGTTCCGACTGAGACGGCCGGAACCTTCCTCGGCCGCGCCGTTCCCAATCCCTTCACACAGGGAACGATGATCAACTTCGAGATGGCCGAGGCCGGACAGGTTTCCCTGGAGATATACAATGTCGAAGGCCAGCTTATAAGAACGCTGGTCTCGGGAAGCGTAAACGCCGGACCACACAGCGTTCTCTGGAACGGAAAGGACAACACCGGGAGGATGGCTGCGCGCGGCGTCTACTTCTGCTCCATGGAGGCCGACGGCTACCGCGCGACAGAGAAGATCGTATTCATGAAGTAGTCATTCACGGCGCCTGATGCGCCGGAACTTGAGGGGGATGCCTTTCGGGGCATCCCCCTTTTGCATGAGGTAACTGAACCAGACGACTCATTCTGGGGATAAGCCCGGAGAACGACTTTCTGGACGCCTCCCGCCCGATGTGATACACCTTGGAGCAAGTGCGGGCGAGGCCGGAATTTTGGAATCAGTACTCGTGCAGGGGCGGTGAATGCAGATGAGCCAGCTTGCGATGAATGCTATCGGTGATGACCTCGAGGCCGCCGCCGAGTTCTGCAGAGCGGAGGGGATAGGGATCGAAGTCACGGCCTTCGCTTTTCCCGCAGTGCTCGATGGGGATATCGGGCCTGAGATCGACCGGCACCTGCGGGCCGTCGCCGGAATCACTCCGCTTATATCGCACGGTCCCTTTTATGACCTCGTGGTGACAAGCCCCGACCCGGCGATTATTGACGTTGCACGCCGGAGGCACGAGGCGGCCCTCGATGCTTCACATGAAATCGGGGCGACGTTTTACATAGCTCACACCAACTTCACGCCTATCATCCGGAACCCCGCATATCGTGACAACTGGGCCGGGCGCATGCTGAAGTTCTGGCTGCCGCTCGCAGACCGGGCCGGCAGGCAGGGCATCACCATATGTCTCGAAAACCTCTGGGAGCCCGGGCCCGACATCCAGGCGAACCTCATAGCAAAGGGCGGTCACCCGCACCTGAGGGCCACATTCGACAACGGACACCTTCTTGTATTCACGGACTACTCGGCACGCAACTGGATCGAGACTCTCGGCGGAGACATCGCGCATTGTCACGTGCACGACAACAACGGGGAGCTCGACGAGCACCTGCCGGTAGGCGAGGGCAAAGAGAACTGGCCCGACCTCCTCGACGCTCTCAGGCGTCACGCGCCGGATGCGCCAATAGTCGCCGAGACGGACCGATTCGACAGGAACAGGGTGAGCATCGAGAGGCTCAAGGAACTCCTTTAAGCGGCCGGACGCCGGCGCCGGAGGGGAAGAATGGGCTACTACTCGGAGAACCTGGCCGGGATTCGCCTCAAGCAGTGCTACGATATCGCGCCGCCCCGGGTGAGGCAGTATCTTGAGGCGGAGATCAAGCATGTCCTTTCGCGCCTGGGGCCCGGGGACTCCGTGCTGGAGCTGGGCTGCGGGTACGGAAGGGTGACCCGGGAGATCGCCCGGGCGGCCGGGCGCGTGGTGGGCATAGATACCGCGGCCGAGAGCCTTAAGTTGGCCGGGGACGCCGCGCGCGCTGAAGCCTGCGAGTACGTCAAGATGGATGCCACCGACCTTGATTTCGACGATGACGAGTTCGACATGGTCGTATGCGTGCAGAACGGCATCTGCGCCTTCGGCGTCGATCGGGAGACCCTGGTCAAGGAGGCCATCCGGGTGACGCGCCCGGGGGGCCGTATCCTCTTCTCCACCTACTCAGGCAAGTTCTGGGCTCACAGGCTACGCTGGTTCGAGCTCCAGGCGGAGCATGGGCTGGTCGGCGAAATCGACTATGAGGCCTCCGGCGGCGGAGTCATCGCGTGCAAGGACGGATTCCGCGCGGGCGCGATGGGGGAGGAGGATTTCCGCGGTCTCTGCGCCCGGATCGGCGTCGAATTCAGCATCACCGAGGTGGATGAGTCCAGCGTCTTCTGCGAACTCATTAAGCCCCGCGTTTAAGTCCGGCTGTCCCGTGTCCCGGGGGTTCATGATGCGGAGATCTTGAGCCGGGGGGGCTGTCCTAGGCCCGCTCGCGGAAGTACTCGTCGAGGTCGCCGGAGGCCAGCAGGCGCTCGAACTCCTCCAGTGTGGAGACGAGCCGGTCCGAAACGTATTTGACTACCCAGTTGTGCGCAAGAGTCGAAATGCTGATTACCCTTACGCCGGCCTTCTTGGCCTCCCACATCTCTATGGCGCTCCCCATGCTGGCCTCGGGAACATAGGCGATTAAAAGATGGCTTTTCCGGGCCGCCTCGAGGGACTCCTCGAAGACCTCAAAAGCCCTGTCGTCATCGTAGGAGGGAGACTCCGGGTGAAGGTCCACCGGGCAATATATTTCGGCCCGCGGGTAGTGTTTGTTTATGGCCTGCCCCAGCCGCTTCCTGTAGGTCTGGGCGTGTATGCCCCTTCCGGTGTGGGAGCCCTGAATTATCCCGCAGATAAAGACTCTCATCTAAACCCTCCGTGGAACCGGCCGAAAACCTGTTCTTGGCGAGTTGCCAGGGGATAATATCACGTGTGTTTTTGTTTGCCAAGCCCATAGGGGAGACTTACAATAAGCTTGCTTCCGGGCGGGAACCAAATCTGCCCGGCGAGCTTCTGATACAAGGTGGAGTACAGCCTGCGGGGTGGTGCGTGTTATGAAGAAGAAGGATCTCCTCTCACAGACAAGGGCAGCGCTTCTGGAAATCGCGGCGGAACTAAATGTCAGGGGCCGCACGCGAATGAATAAGACCGAACTTGCGCGGGCGATAATGGACGCAGAAACATCGGCCCCGGTGGAGGCTCAAGACGAGGGGCCGCCTCCCGGAATGGAGAGGCGCCGTAAGCCGGTAAGGGAGAAAGACCTCATCCGGCGGAGCTGGCGCGAGCAGCAGAGCGCCGTGCAGCACTCCAAGTTCGAGGCGAAAGCCGCGACAGCCCCGGAGCCCCCGGCCGCTCCCGTCAAGCGGCCCGCGCCCGCGCGCCTGAAGGAGTCCCCGCTGCCGAGGGCCGAGGACAGAATCGTCCTCATGGTGCGCGACCCCTACTGGATCTTCGTATACTGGGACATCTCCCAGCAGAGCCTTCGCGAGGCCAAGGTGTCGTTCGGGGAAGAGTGGGGCGGCGTCAGGATGATACTCAGGGTCTATGATGTGACGGGCATCGACTTCGACGGCGGAAACTCTCACTCCCACTTCGATGTCAGCATAGGGGACGGCGCCAATAACTGGTATATAAACACGCAGGCGCCGGCGAGGTCGTTCCTGGTTGACATCGGCCTCCTGTCGCCCTCGGGCCGGTTTGTGCTGCTTGCGAGGTCCAACGGCGTAACGACCCCGGCCAGCTCGCCGTCCGGCATTGAAGACGAAGAGTATATGGTTCCCGACTGGGAATTCGACAAGATCTACGCTCTCTCCGGGGGCTTCACCTTCGACTCGGGATCGGGCTCCATAGAGCTCAAGGAGCTCATCGAGAAGGCCCTGGGGGCCGAGATCGGCTCCGGCGCCCCCGGCAGCATGGGCGTTACGAGCCCGGGCGTGGCGGCGGAAAAGGGCCGCGGCTTCTGGTTCAGAGTGGGCACGGAGCTCATCGTCTACGGGGCCACGGAGGCCGACGCCAAGGTCACGGTGCAGGGAAGAGAGGTCCCGCTCAGGCCGGACGGAACATTCAGTCTGCGCTTCGCGCTTCCCGACGGTTTCCAGGTGATCCCCGCGACGGCCGAGTCAGCGGATGGAATCGACAGGATCACCATTACCTCGACCGTTGAGAAGAGCACCGAAAGAGAAGACTAATCACTATCTGGAAGGCGATATGAGTAGAAGTCCCAGGGGCCATCTTTGTCTCGTCCTTCATGCGCACCTTCCCTTCGTTCGGCATCCGGAGCATGAATCATTCCTGGAAGAAGATTGGCTATTTGAAGCAATAACAGAGACTTATATACCGCTCTTAAAGGTATTTGAGAAGTTAGAAGAGGACGGGGTACCCTACGGCATAGCGGTCTCTTTAAGCCCGACGCTTGTCGCCATGCTCAATGACTGGTCGCTGCAGGAGCGTTACCTCAAGCGCCTCAACGGCCGCGTCGAACTCGCGGCAAAGGAGGTCGAGAGAACCCGCTGGGACGCGCGCCTCAACCGGCTTGCCCTCATGTACCACTGGCTCTTCGAGGATACGCGGCGGATCTATGAGGACAAATACTCCAAGGACCTGGTCTCGGCCTTCAGGGAACTCGGGGCCGCCGGGCATGTCGAGCTCATGACCTGCGCGGCCACGCATGGGTATCTGCCGCTCATGGGCCTCAACCGGAACGCCGTCATGGCCCAGATAGAGCTGGGCTGCGCCCAGCACGAGCGCAACTTCGGCGTCAGGCCCAAAGGCATCTGGCTGCCCGAGTGCGGCTATGCGCCGGGTGTGGATGAGGTCCTGAAGCAATGCGGCGTTCGCTATTTCTTCACCGACACTCACGGAGTATTGCATGCGACGCCGCGGCCGCGCTACGGGGTATTCGCGCCCGTTTACTGCCCGACCGGGGTGGCGGCGTTCGGGCGTGACATGGAGTCTTCAAAACAGGTGTGGAGCGCCAGGGAGGGCTACCCGGGCGACTACTGGTACCGGGACTTCTACAGGGACATCGGATTCGATCTCGACTACGAATACGTAAAGCCATATCTGCACGGCGACGGTATCCGCGTTCATACGGGCATTAAGTATTACCGGATTACCGGGCCCTCCGACAGCAAGGAAGTATACGAGCCCGACAGAGCGCTGGAGAAGGCGGCCGAGCACGCGGGCAACTTCATGTTCAACCGCGAACGGCAGGTCGAGCACCTGAGTGGGCTCCTCGGCAGGGCGCCCATAATCGTGGCTCCTTATGACGCCGAGCTCTTCGGGCACTGGTGGTTCGAGGGGGTTCAGTGGCTGGACTTCCTCATAAGGAAATGCGCTTACGATCAGGACACAATCAGGCTTACGACGCCCACCGAGTATCTTGCCGAGAATTCCCGCAACCAGGTGGCCACGCCGTCCATGTCGAGCTGGGGCTATAAGGGCTATAATGAGGTATGGCTGGGGCCCTCCAATGACTGGATTTACAGGCATCTCCACAGCGCGGCGGCCGGCATGGTCGAGCTCGCCAATATGGGAAGCGGCGGGGATCCAGTCAAGGAGCGGGCGCTCAAGCAGGCGGCCCGGGAGATTCTGCTTGCGCAGTCGAGCGACTGGGCTTTTATTATGAAGACCGGAACTGCGGTGCAATACGCGGTGAAACGCACAAAGGACCACCTGACGCGTTTTGCGAAACTAAATGAAGACATAAGGCAAGGAAGCATTGACATAGACTGGTTGAATGATGTAGAAAGTAAGGACAGTATTTTCCCCGAGATTGACTATCACGTTTATGCCGACGGTTTTTCACCGGTAAGGCAAAGCCTTTAAGTGCACTGGGAGGTATGACCTAATGTCAGAAGGCAAGAGAGGGAGCTCGGCCGGGGTGACCAGGGGCCCGAGGGGGGACTGGTTCGCGCTCGGGCTGGATCTGGGTTCGGTAAGTCTCAATTCAGTCGTTCTCTCTCCGGAAGGGGAGATCCTGGAGGAACGCTACACACGTACCAAGGGCCAGGCGATGGAGACCACGCTGTCGGTGCTTGAGGATGTCTTCAAGCGCTATCACGCCGACAGGATCAGGGTCCTTGGTATTACCGGGTCCGGCGGCAAACTTCTCTCGGATGTCATCGGCGGCAGTTTTATCAATGAGATCATCTCCCAGTCGAAGTCCATGGAGAAGTTCCACCCTGAGGTGAGAACCGTTATAGAGATAGGCGGCGAGGACTCGAAGCTGATCCTCCTGAGGCGCGATGAGGAACTGGGGACCTCGGTCATCAGCGACTTCGCGATGAATACAATATGCGCCGCGGGCACGGGCTCTTTCCTCGACCAGCAGGCGAGCAGGCTCAAGGTCAGCATCGAGGAGTTCGGGGAGATGACCCTGAGGTCCGAGCATCCTCCGCGTATGGCCGGCCGGTGCAGCGTTTTCGCCAAGACGGACATGATTCACCTCCAGCAGCAGGCCACGCCCGACTACGACATAGTGGCCGGCCTCTGCTTCGCGATGGCCCGCAACTTCAAGTCGTCCATAGCCAAGGGCAAGCATTTCACCAAGCCCATATCTTTCCAGGGCGGCGTGGCCGCCAACAAGGGCATGGTAAGGGCTTTCACCGAGGTACTGGGCCTTGAGCCGGGCGAGCTCATAAGACCCGAGCATTTCGCGTCAATGGGGGCCATCGGCGCCGCGCTCACGGCGATGGAAAAGGATGAGAGACTTAAGGGCGTGATTGACCTTAAGCCTCTCGAAGACCACATTGAAAGGCACGCGGGGCTCGGAGAGGGGCTGCCGCGGCTCCAACTTCCGCCCGAGAAGTGCTACAAGAACCGCGGCGAGAAGACCATACACAGGCCCAAGGAGAGAATTAAGGCCTATCTGGGCATAGACATCGGCTCCATAAGCACAAATGTCGTCGCGATAGACGGGGACAAGCGCGTCCTATCGCGGCGCTATCTGATGACCGCCGGCCGCCCCATCGAGGCGGTGAGGCAGGGCCTTGACGAAGTGGGTGGGGAGATCGCCGACCTGGTTGATGTATGCGGTGTGTGCACCACGGGCTCGGGACGTTACCTCATCGGCGACTTCGTGGGCGCCGATCTGGTGCGCAACGAGATCACCTGCCAGGCCCGGGGCGCGGCTGATATCGATCCGACGGTCGATACCATATTCGAGATCGGCGGCCAGGACTCCAAGTACATCAGTCTCGAAGGCGGCGCGGTGGTCGACTTCGAAATGAACAAGGTATGCGCGGCCGGAACGGGCTCGTTCCTCGAAGAGCAGGCCGAGAAACTCGGCATCAATATCAAGCGCGAATTCGGAGAGCTGGCCCTGGGTTCCAAAAATCCCGTGAGGCTGGGCGAGAGATGCACGGTATTCATGGAATCCGACCTCGTTCATCACCAGCAGAAGGGGGCCGAGCGGGACGACCTCATAGCCGGTCTCGGCTACTCGATTGTGTATAACTATCTCAACAAGGTGGTCGCCGGCAAGAGAGTCGGGGACAACATCTTTTTCCAGGGAGGCACCGCGGCCAATGACGCCGTGGTCGCGGCCTTCGAGGCCGTTACCGGAAAGCCCATCACCGTTCCGGAGCACCATGACGTGACGGGCGCCATCGGCGCCGCAGTGCTGGCGCTGGAAAACGCGACTGACGGCAAGAGCACCTTCAAGGGTTTCGATCTCAGCAAGAAGAAGTACGAGATTACGAGCTTCGAATGCCATGACTGCCCAAACATGTGCGAGGTGAGGAAGGTCGTCGTGGAGGGCGAGAGGCCCCTCTATTACGGCTCGAGATGCGAGAAGTTCGACGTGGACAAGAAGACCTCGAAGGCCGAGGGCGTGCCGGATCTCTTCGGCGAGCGCGAGAAGATGCTGACGACGCTTTTCGTGAAGCCCGGGCCGGATGTCAAGAAGGACGACACCAAAGTCGGCATTCCCCGGCTGCTTCTCTTCCACGAGCTCTATCCGCTCTGGCACGCGTTCTTCGCCCACCTTGGAATAGACCCCGTGCTGTCGGATAAGACCAACACGCGCATCATTCACGCCGGCGTGGAGGACGTTCCCGCGGAGACATGCTTCCCGGTCAAGGTCGGCCACGGGCACATCAAGAATCTGCTTGATAAGGACGTGGACTACATATTCCTTCCCAGCGTCATCAACCTGAAGCACAGGAACCCTTCGATCGAACAGAGTTTCGCATGCCCCTATGCCCAGACGATTCCCTACATGTCGCCTTCCGCTTTCGATTTCGAGGCGCACGGCGTGAAGATCCTCGAGCCCAAGGTATTCCTGGCGCGCGGCAAGAAGGAGATAGTGAAGAGCCTCGAAGAGGTGGGCCATGAGCTCGGCAAGTCCAGGGCTCAGGTGAAGGCGGCCGTCGAGGCGGCTCTGGAATCGCAGGAGATGTTCTACTCCTCGCTCAAGAAGCGCGGCCAGGAAGTGCTCGATAATCTCGGGGAGGACGAGAGGGGTTTCGTCATCGTCAGCCGCCCGTACAACGGCTGCGACAACGGCGTGAATCTCGAGCTTCCGAAGAAGCTACGAGACCTGGGCGCGCTCCCCATTCCCATGGATTTCCTGCCGCTGGATAAGGTCAATCTTGCCGACGAGTGGGAGAACATGTACTGGCGCTACGGTCAGAAGATCATGGCGGCCGCGGAGATCATAAGGCGGGACAAGCGCCTCTTCGCTATTTACATCACCAACTTCGGCTGCGGCCCGGACTCATTCCTGTTGAGGTTCTTCCGCGAGGCCATGAGGGGGAAGCCCTATCTTGGAATAGAGATCGACGAGCACAGCGCGGACGTCGGGGCCATAACGCGCTGCGAGGCATTCCTGGACAGCATAGAGCACGCGCGGGTCACCGAGCTGGACGAGGACGTCACTGTGGTCGACGATCGCGACAGGCTCACGACAACCGGAGACGGGCGGAAACGCAAGCTGTATGTTCCCAACATGTCGCCCCATGCCCATCCCTTTGCGGCGGCGTTTACGAGGGCCGGCATCCCCGCTGAAGTCCTTCCCGAATCGGACAGCGAGACGCTGGTCTACGGGAGGCAGTTCACCTCGGGAAAGGAATGCTACCCCTGCATCGTCACAACCGGAGACATGGTAAAGAAGACCAAAGACCCCGACTTCGACCCCGACCACTCGGCCTTCTTCATGCCGTCAGGCACGGGACCCTGCAGGTTCGGGCAGTATAACAAGCTGCACAGGCTCGTTCTCAAGGAGATCGGGCTGGAGCAGGTGCCCGTTATATCCCCCAACCAGGGAAGGTCGTTCTACAACGAGCTGGGCGAAGTCGCGAAGAACTTCGACCGGACCGCCTGGCGGGGCCTCCTGGCCGTCGACTTCATATTGAAGATGACTAGGGAACGGAGGCCGTACGAACTCAAGAAGGGCGAGCACGACAGGGTGTTCTGGGAGAGCGTTGACAGGGTGAGTGACTGCATTCTGAACGATGAGGACATCTTTGACGTGCTTGAGGAGATAAGGAACAAGTTATATGCCATTCCGATAGACGACAGCGTCAGGAAGCCGCTGATCGGCATTGTGGGAGAGGTGTTTGTTAGGACCAACGCCTTCAGCAATAACAACATAGTCGCCGAGGTCGAAAGACTCGGCGGCGAGGCGCTGCTTCCTCCGTTTACGGAGTGGATAATGTACACCAACTTTACGCGCAAACGCGGCAACCTCCTCAACAAGGACTATAAGTCATACTTCGTGACCTGGATTAAGGACCGGGTGCAGAAGAAAGACGAGCACCGCATGATGGAGATCTTCAAAGGCTATGTCAAGAATCTGCACGAGCCGACCACCGAGGAAGTGATAGAGGAAGGTATGGCCTATATTCACGATTCTTTTGAGGGGGAGGCCATATTGAGCGTCGGCAAGTCCATCGACTTCGTCGAGAAGGGCGCGAGCGGCATTATAAACGTCATGCCGTTCACATGCATGCCAGGGACCGTGGTGGCCGCGGTCATGAAGCGGGTAAGGCGCGACCTGGACAATGTCCCGTTCCTCAACATGGCCTATGACGGCCTCGAGCAGACCAACACGGTAACAAGGCTGGAGGCGTTCATGCACCAGGCGGCCCAGTACGATCGGCGCAAGAGGGCCGAGAAACAGGATGAGATGAAGGCTGCGGCCTGACTATAGGCAAGGGGCTCTTTGCAGATTGCAATACGCGGTCACATATTGCAATGCGTGATCGTTGCAATTCGCGAAGGGCCTTTTTTATGCCCTCCTAATCCATTTAGAATCAAGGCGCTGCTCTATCCCGCAAGTGGCACCATCATTGCTTAATCCCATGGTAGAGGGGGCGTTATGGCCGAATTGCGGAGACATCCCATACTCGGGGAATGGGTGGTCATCTGTCCGGAGAGAGAAGACTATCTCTCGGAGAGATGCCAGTCTCCATGCATCTACTGCTCGGGAAACGAGAACCGCCTCGGCGTCGAAATCTATGCCGGCGAGCCGATATCAGGCAGCGGGGACGGCGACGGCCGGATACGGGTATTCGCGGGTTCGCCGCCCCTCTTCAGGATCGAGGGCGGGCTCGGAAAGCGCGCGGTCGGCATGTGCGATTGCATGCAGAGTATCGGCGCGCATGAGGTCGTTATCGAATCCCCGTTGCATGATAAAGACATGGAGTCCTTGGACGACCGGACGCTTTGCGCACTATTCGACGTCCTCCGCCTGCGCTCCGCGGACCTCGCCCAGGACAAGAGATTCCGTCACATTACCATATTCAGACTCGACGCCTGCGATGATTCAGGGAACCGGGTGCATCCGGTATGGGACATAGTCGCCACACCGTTCATCCCTAGAGCGATCAAAGATGAGCTCCAAGGCGCTAAGCAGTATTTCCTTCACAAGGAACGCTGCGCATTCTGTGACTACATACGCCAAGAAAAGGCCGCCGAAGAGAGAGTCATCATCCAAGATCCGCACGCAATCGCCGTCCTGCCGTATGCAGCCCGGTTCCCTTTTGAAATATGGCTGATGCCGCTCAGGCACTCACCGGACTTCGGTGCCGCGGGCGGAGACGAAAGCCTCAGTATCGCCCGCGCCCTCAAGAGACTGATCGGCGCCTATAAGCGGCTCGAGCATTACAGGGGTTACATACTCTCGATTCACACGGCTCCGGTAAGACGCCTGGGGCAGGGCAAGTGGGAGACCATCGACCAGGACTTTCACTGGCATGTTGAGCTCCGGCCCCGCCTGAACGGCGTGGACGGCATAACCGAGTCAGTCGGGTTTCATCTCAACCCGGTACCGTCCGAAGAGGCGGCGCGCATTATGAGGCAATACCTGTAATGAGAAGAGGGCGGTCCGGCCGGACCGCCCCCGGTATGCTGCTTGAGCCGTTCCCAGGCTCCTATCTTAAGAGCACCATCTTACGCGTAAGCACTTCGGTGTCCGCGACCAGCCGATAATAGTAGATGCCCGACGCCACCTTCCGGCCGCGGTTGTCGACGCCGTCCCAGGTAATCTCATGCGCGCCGGCGTCCATCTCGCCGTCGGCGAGCCTCGCTACCTCCCGCCCTCGCACGTCGTAAACGCTCATCTCGACATTCGCCGCGTGCGGCAGGCTGAATGCGATTCGGGTCGCCGGCCCGAAGGGATTCGGCGAGTTCTGCATGAGGCGCACCCGCTCGACGGCGATCTCCCCGGCTCCGGCCGACGGATTCCACGGTTCGTCGAAGATGTTCCTCAATATGTATTCGCAGTTGGCGCGCATGCCTGCATGTTCGTACCTGTAAGGCCGGCCCGAGATGAAGATGAACTGACCCCCGTCGCCGCGCTGCTCGCCTCCGCCGGGCGGATTGTTCCAGACGCCTAGGCCCCGGACCTCGGGGAAGACGTTGTACTGAGCAAAAAGAAGCGTGCTGTTTCCGGTAACGGACGCCGTGTCGAAAACGGCGTTATAAGACTGCGTTCCCAACCGGGGCATGTCGACGAGGCCGGTGTATTCGCTCGTAGCCCTCCGGGTGGTATTTTCCCGGGCCTCGGCCCAATCGATCCCCAGACGGCTGCGAAGTGCTTCATAGACGAAATCCTGGCCCATCCTGGTCATCAGCAGAAGATTGCCGCCGGCATTGAGGTAGCCCACAATGGGTGTCTCGTACCAGGGGTCCAGATCGCCGTAATAGTTGTTGCCGATCCAGACCACGGCGGAGAACTGCTTTATGGTGTCCGCGGGCACCGGCCCGGTGCCCAGCGGCGCGGGCAGCGAGGAAGGATATCCGCCCGAAGGCCCGCTTGAGAATACGTCCCAGAAACTTATGGGGAGCGTTCCCCAGAAGATGCTGTCCTCGTACGCGCTGGTTATCTCTGTACCGTACGTATTCCAGTGAACGCCGTTCACGAGGAGGATACCGCGGTCGAAGGTCGCATCCGCGATCTCTTCGGAGACCATCCTGAGTATCCACTCGTCTTTATCGATCTCGAGTGCGACGGGCTCGTCGTCCACGTTGAGAATGAAGCTCTGCACCGCCAGCGAATCCTCCACGACAAGCGTTGTATCGCCGGCCGTCGTGGTCACCGTGACCTGTATGGGCATCGTGAATACGTGGTTGGTCTGCAGCTGCTCGATGGTGAGGTTTATATCGTATCCGCTCAGCGTCCCCGGGACATAGTCCCAGCCCACGTGGTAGAACGGGAATCCCTCTTCGTAAACCCACTGGTGGAAGAAAGCGTCGAAGTCGCGTCCGGCGACGCTCTCGCAGATGTCCCGGAACTGCTCGGTAGTGCAGGATTTGTACTGGTATTCACTCGAGTAATATGTCTGAAGTATGTCGAAGAACGTCGAGTCTCCCACTATGCCGCGAAGCATGTGAGGTATCCACGAGGCCTTGTTGTAGGTAAGGTCGCCGTCGAAGATGCGGTTCCAGTCGGAAAGGTCCGGTACGTATATGGTCCCGGCGCCGAAGTACTTGGCGTATTCCATCTGGTTCTTGTATTCGGCCCACCCGTAGGTATGCTCCGCGTACAGGGCCTCGCTGTACACTGCGAAGCCCTCATTCAGCCAGATGTGATGGAAGTCATTGCAGGTTATCATGTCGCCCCACCACATATGGGCGAGCTCGTGGACGATGAGGTATTCGCTGTACCCGCCGAGGCTGGTTATGGTCTGATGCTCCATCCCTCCGCCCCATGTGAATTCGGCGTGACCGTATTTCTCCTCGAGGAACGGGTACTCCCCGTAGAGCGAAGCGAAAAGGTCGATCGTGTAGGGGACCTTGCCATAATTCTCCTGTACGGCATCATAGTGGTCCGGGAACACGTAGTAACGGCACTCCATCGAGTCGTTCGGGGAGTAATGGTAATAGTTCGAGAAGACGGTGTACGGGTGGATTGCCACGGAGACCAGATAAGTGGCTATGGGGTACTGCTCATGCCATTTGTAGGTCATGGTTGTGCCGTTATCCACCGTGTCGCGCAGGTTGCCGTTGGAGGCGACAATGAGATCCTCCGGGACAGTGACCCAGATGTCAGCCGAGTCGGCCTTATCATGGGAGTAGTCCTTGCAGGGCCACCAAGTCCGGGCGCCGAAAGGTTCACTCAGGCTCCAGATCATGTGGCTGCCGCCGTACGAGTCGAAGTCAAACGCGCCTGCCGATGCGTCCGGCGTACCACTGTAAGTGATGTCCAGTGTGAAGGACTCGCCCGTGGAATAAGACCGGTCAAGGTCTACGCTGAGGATGTCCCCGGCGTGGCTGAATGTGGTGGCGATGCCGCCTGAGAGTACGGCCGATACGGTCATATTGTCATAGAGGTCGATGTCGGCGGTGGTGAGCGGCCCCGTGACTACCTCCGCGACCATGCGCACCGCGCCGGATACGGTCTGTGTTGTCGGGTCTATGGCGATATCGAGCCAGTAGTAGGTCGCATCATAGTAATCCTGATTCGTCGTGGGTGTGCTTTCGAGAATCGGAAGCCGCGCGTAGAAACGCGCCTTGGCCTCCGCAATCTCATGGGATATGTCCCCGGGACCTTTGGGCTCAGGCGCCGCAAATACATGTGCAGAAAGTGAGATGATAATGAGTGCAAGGCCTGCCGCAGATACTACTGTCCGTACCAGCGCATCACGTCCGGGCATGTTCCGCTCCTTTTCTGAATTCGATGATACGTCGACACCAACACATGAAACAGGCGGCCCTTATGCGCCGCCTCCTGTTTATTATAGCATAATGGCGGTGTGAGTGCAACGCCGCCGGGTGTCGCCTATGTGAACGTCAGTGTCGCGGTTCGTGGACAACGCGTCTCGACCGGCATCGGCCCGGTCCCGGGGCGTTTGGTTGACGGATTGTGGCCATGCCCTAACTCGAAAGCCGGCAAGCGCTTGTGGTATTGCCTGAGACCAGGTTGTTACGCTCGCCCCCCCGACCATGGCGGCATGGGAAATGCATATATAGAGGGGCGGTAAAGGGAAGGCAGTTAATACCACTGCTTGTGCAGCGCTCCTCATCATGGTTGGTGGGTCACTGGGAGCCGGCGCGGCTTGGGGTCCGGGCGGGAATCGGGCCGCGGCGCGCCGGCTGACGGCCCCGGCAGGCATCTGCATGATTCACTTCTATGGGCCCTCAGGATGTGATATAATCAATGCCGCATGCGAAGGCCATAACCGAAAGAGAGAGTGTGAGAATTCCCCTGGCAGTTCTTATCATCATCACGGCCGGATGCCTGATCGCGCCCCCGGCCCGGCCGGGGGAGTTGTGTCCTCTCAATCGCAGTGAAAACCCGCATGACCTCAGTCTCGGCCTGGATTACTTCAAAGGATATCTGTCGGACGCGGGAGCCATAGTGGCGTCGCCGCTGTCATGGCGCGGCGAGGAGTGGCTCAAATTTTCGGCTGTCGTGGCAGTCACCTTCGTGATTTCAAGCGAAGAAGACGATGTGCAGTCGTGGGTGCAGAAAAGCCGCAACGACGATACCGACATGGTGGCGCAATACACCGGGCCGGCCGGCAGCGGGAAATACGTTCTCCCGGCCCTGGTCGGGCTGTATGGATATGGGCGCATCGCCGGGAGGGACAGGGCGGAACGCACTGCGCTTCTCGGCATGGAGAGCGTTATCCTGTCGGGATTTTTTACAAATGCTGTCAAGTATCTCACTCACAAGCACAGGCCCGGTCACGCTTATGGAAATGACGTCTCGTGGAACGGGCCCGGTCTCTCGCATGCCGACCTGTCCTTCCCTTCGGGCCACTCCACCTGCAGCTTCGCGGTGGCCACGGTGGTGGCCCTGGAATACGGCGACAATTCACTAGTGCCGCCCCTGGCCTATTGCGCCGCGACGCTGGCGGCCCTGTCGAGAGTGAATGACAACGCGCACTGGATGTCCGACATCATCCTGGGGTCGGCCATCGGCCATTTTACTGCGAGGGCGATTGTGTCGAGACACGGCGGCGGCCCCGCCAGCCGCGTGAGCCTTGTTCCGGCTGCAAGAAGCGGAGGCATGAGCCTGGCGCTTTGCCTGGAGTTCTGAGAGCCAGCCGCCGGGTCGATCCCGTTTTTCCGGCTTGACCAATCCTGATTTCCCCGTTATCTTATTTGCGGTTTTGCCGTCCTACGGCCCCGGGATTCCCCCGGGATGCACCCAGGATTCGCAACTGGTCGCGGTTGCGGTTTAGGCATGACGTTATGTTGTCCACCGGCCCGAAGGGCCGGTATCCGGACCCATCAGGAGGTAATGGAATGGCAGAGAAGACAGGCAAAGAAGCTGACCTCGCCGGACCCGGCATTGGCAGCTACGAGGAGGTCGAGAAGATCCTCCCCAACGATTACGAACCCCTGCTTCCCCCCAAGCAGAGGATGCAGGCGCTTTTCGCGGTGAAGAGTTACATCGAAGAGAACATGGCCAAGGAGCTTAACCTCCAGATGGTGCAGGTTCCGCTTATCGTCGATCGTCTGAGCGGTGTCAACGACTACCTCGACCGCGACGGCTCGAGAACGCCCATCGAGTTCCACATCTCGAACGACCACGGAAAAAACCCCATCGACGCGCAGGTAGTGCAGGCGGCCACCAAGTGGAAGAGAGTCGCCCTCAAGCAGTTCGATTGCAAGCCGGGCGAGGGCATCAACACCGATATGAAAGCCGTGCGCAAGGACTACTTCCTCGACCATGATCACTCCTCGTATGTCGACCAGTGGGACTGGGAGAAAGTCATAACGCCTGAGGACCGCAATCTTGATTACCTCAAGGACACGGTGAGGAAGATCTGGAAGGTCCTCTACGGCGCCGGCAAGCACGCGCAGGAGATGTTCCCCGAGCTTAAGAGCTCCAAGTATCCGGACATTCCTGAGGAGCTCAAGTTCCTCCACGCAGAGGAGATCCTCGCGGAGTTTCCCGACCTTCCGCGCAAGCAGCGGGAGACGCAGATCATCCAGAAGTACCCGGCCATTTTCATCATCGGCATCGGCTGGACCCTCGAGGACGGCTATCCGCATGAGATGCGCGCGGCCGACTACGACGACTGGGTCACCGAGACCGTCAAGAAAGACGGCAAGATGATGCATGGCCTCAACGGCGACATCCTGGTCTGGAACCCGGTGACCAAGCGCCGCCATGAGCTCACCTCCATGGGCATCAGGGTCACCAAGGACACCCTCAAGGTCCAGCTCAAGATGACGGGTCAGGAGGACTTCCTCAATCTACCCTACCACAAGGCGATCCTGAATGATGAGATTCCACTCTCGATAGGCGGCGGCATTGGCCAGTCAAGGACTTACATGTATCTTCTCCGCACCGCGCATCTCGGTGAAGTGAGCGTCACGGTGTGGCCGAAGAAACTCAAGGAGATTTGCGCGGCGCGCAATATACACGTTCTAGAGTAGAGGCCGGGAGTAACATCATCGGTTTCCAGCGCAGGCCCTCCGAAAGGAGGGCTTGCTCTTTTTACGCCACCTCGCCTATTGTGTTCCTGTCTTCGTGTTCTAATCCAGGTGAGCTACGAGGTCTGGCTGCAAGCAGCAATACCGAGTTGCAACAACGTGTATATACACGATGGATGTTGGACTGCTCTTAATTTGTTGTGGTTGGCCGGAACAGGTTCATCCGTCGCTTTCAGCCACGATCTGTGCCAGACAGGGGGCTCTCATGGCACTCAAGTTCAGGTGCTCGAATTGTGGCGAGGTGGTGATCGTTAGGTATCTCAAGCAGGGAGAGACGGCTGAGTGCAAGGCCTGCGGCAACAGGGAGCCTGTGCCCGACTGCGCTGAAGAGGCAACTGAGGTTGAACTGGCCGAGTCAACAGCCGCCGCAGATCCGAGGATCGAAGCCGACCCGGAGGATCTCAAGTATGTCGGCGACCCGTTTGATGACAGAGCCCGCCGCTACCTTGCTCCGCTGTGGAAGCGCCTGCTGGGCTACGTCCTGGATCGTCTCATTTTCGCAGTACCTGGGTTCATTATGCTTCTCCCGGCTATAAAGAGGCTTGCAGACGACGGGGCCGGGGAGGCCGCCCTGCGAATGCTCTTGCCATTCATGCCGGAATTCTGGATTGTACAGCTCCTTTACTTGGGCGTACTGCTTATCCAGGCTGTACTTCTGGTGGAGAGGGGCCAGACGATTGGGAAAATGATCCTGCGCACCAGAATCGTCACTCTGCAAGACAAACACCCGGCGTGGTACAGGCTACTTATTGTGCGGCCTGTTCTGCCGGTAGTTGCGACATATCGGCCCGACCTTATATGGCCCGGAGAGGCTTGGAGCATGGTTGTGCGGTACTGCCTGAGCGCGTTGCTCCTGATCGACGCCCTGGCGATCTTCGGGTCCGAGAGAAGGACGGTTCACGACCGGCTCGCCGGAACTCGCGTTATCGACATCGGTCTCTTGCGAAAGGCACCAGGCGGGGGTAGAATCTCCGCGGATCTCAAGGGACGGTCTTGACAGGAGGTGGCCTCTGGCGAGAACGAGGAGATGGGAGCGAGTATACGAAGTTGTCCGCCGCATCCCCAGGGGCCGCGTGGCGACCTACGGTCAGGTTGCGAGGCTCGCGGGCCTCGGCAGGAGCGCCCGCCAGGTCGGCTACGCACTGCACGCCCTCCCGGAGTTCAGCAATGTCCCGTGGCACCGCGTGATAAACGCGCGAGGCGAGATCAGCCTGCCGCGCGTTACGGGAGGCGGCGTCACGCAGCGCCTAAAGCTGGAGAAGGAGGGGGTGAAGTTCGACGGCAAGGGCCGGGTCGACCTCAAGGTCTATAAGTGGCCCCCCGGTAGGCGCTCCACCCGCCGCGGCACCTGACCCGGCTTCGTGATGTCCTGCGATAGGGGACGGGCGACACTGTGCATTCTAAGACCTGACCCCATGGGCTGACTGTGCATTTCAAGACCTGACCCCTTCTACTGACTCCTGCCAGATTTCATAAGATTCGCCCAATATCCCCTAATATTGCTTGACTCTTACCTAAGTCTAAGTAGAATAGATACTTGAAGCATTTGTAAGGAGGATGGGATGGCGGAAGTATCAGGGATGACCAGTGAGTTCTCGGAGTCCGTGGCCGTGGTTACGGTCAAGGCCGGAGATAAGGTAAACGCAATGACGGCGGCCTGGGCGATTCCGGTTTCGCAGAGGCCGGCCCTTGTCGTGGTTCACATTGCGCCCCAACGATATACGCATGACCTGATAATAGAGGCCAAGGAGTTCGGTCTCAGCATACTTGCCGACGACCAGATGGAGGTTTCGCAGCACGCGGGCACCATGTCGGGCCGCAAGGTGGACAAGTTCGAGAGCGGAGTCCTTAAGGCAAAGGCGCCGACCGCGACGTCCACACCGGTTATCGAAGGCTGCGCGGCCACGATGGAGTGTAAGCTCGAAAAGGCGATCGCCATGGGTGACCACACCATTTTCGTAGGAAGGGTAGTCGCCTTCGAGAAGGACGCGAATAAGAAACCCCTGGTGCTTCACCGGGGGACATACTATAAGCTCACCGAGAGCGTGGGGAAGTACTACTAGCGGAGATCAAGGATGAGAACTATCGCCCTTTCCAACCAGAAGGGCGGCTGCGGCAAGACCACAACGGCCATAAACCTCTCGGCCTGCCTCGCCTATAAGGGAAAGCGGGTACTTCTTATCGACCTCGACCCGCAGGCTCACGCCACCATGGGAGTCGGCGTCAAGGTGGAAGACCTGATGCGGAGTATGTACGAGGTGATGCTGGAGGGCGCCGGCATAGAGGAGATCACACGGGAAGTCAGGCCGCTCATGGACATAGCCCCAGCCGCCGTGGTCCTGGGCGCCGCCGAGCAGAGGCTCGCGGGGGTGGACGGTCGCGAGAACAGGCTCTTGAACGCCCTCGGGACTGTCCAGAAGCCCTATGACTACGTCATCGTGGACTGCCCGCCCAGTATCGGGCTTCTGACCTTTAATGCGTTGCGTGCATGCAACGAGGCCATAATCCCCATCGAGGCCAGCTTTTTCTCGCTCTGGGGAGTGGGGCGGTTGCTCGACATGATCGAACTTATAAAGGAAGAGCTCTCGCATGAGTTGAGATACAAAGCTCTCTGCACGATATACGACGGCCGGTCCAAGTTCTCGGCCGAGATAGCCGACGACGTGTTCAGCCATTTCGAGGACCGCGTCTATGAAACCATAATTCACACCAACGTGAAGCTCCGGGAAGCTGCGAGCTATGGTATGCCCATCACGGAGTACTCGCGGCGTTCGCGGGGTTATCGCGAGTACCTCAGGCTGGCCAATGAGGTGCTTCGTGAAGAGGTGGCGGTCAAGGTGGAAGAGGCCGTGCAGACGTCCGTGGAACGGCCGTTGAAGGAGATATACGGTCCGGTACCCGTGGCGGGCGGCGTGCTGTTCAGAATCAACGCACCGGGCGCGCATTCGGTCAGCCTGATAGGCGATTTTAACGGCTGGGACGAACCTGTTGACCTCAACGACGATGACGGCGACGGCGTGTGGATAGCCATAGCGCGGCTCGACCCGGGCACTTATGAGTACAAGTTCATTGTCGACGGCGACTGGCAGACCGACCCGACGAACCCGGCCGACGTGGATGACAGGCACGGGGGCAGAAACTCGGTCGTGGTGGTGAATTAGTTTGAATGAAGAACCGGGAGAGAGACGCGGCCCAAGACGCAAACTCGGACGCGGACTTAAGGACGTATCGCATATATTCCTCTCGGGAGCGGAGCCCGGCGAAAGTCTCTCCGAGCCGGCGGCCGGCCCCGACCCGTTCGAAGACGCTCATCCCGCGCCCGCGACCTGGCTTCCGGACGCAACCTATATAAGCATAACCTCCGGCGAGAGCGTAAAGGGCAAGTCGATGTTCTCGGCCAACCTCGCCTTCTCCTTGAGAGCCAGAGGCTACCGGGTGACGCTGGTCAACGCCGACTCCGACGAGCCCGGCCTGCTCGACCTGACCGGGTGCAGACAGGGCGAGGTGCTCGACGGCTCGCTTGTCACCAATGAGGCCTTCGGCGAGCTGCCCGTAGTGACGATTTACGGCGGAAAGCGCAACCCGGGCGAGACGCGGCTCGATGTCACCGAGCCCCTGGCGGCCGCCGGGAGGGAGGCCAGGCTCGTGGTCTCGGACACCTCGCCGCTGGCTGACACCAGCTACGGCATGTGGCGAATCGCAAGCCTCGTGGTCGTCCTCACGGAGCCCTCCATAGACTCCATGCGTTCCTCTTATGTGGTCATTAAGCGCATACACTCGGCGGCCCCCGGTACGAGGATCGGTCTCGTCGTGAACAGCGCGACGAGCCACGCCGAGGGAGAGCAGTGCTTCAGAAAAATATCCGGTGTCTCCAGGGATTTTCTTAAGATAAACCTAAGGAATTATGGTATAATCATGCGCGATCAGGCAGCCAGGCAGGCTGGTGAGAAGAGAGTGCCTTTGCTGGGGGCGTTCCCCGGGTCGAAGGCATCAGAATGTGTGGAATCGGTCGCGCGGCTCATACTCATGGATGAGTCCGCAATTGCCAGAAGGCGAACGGAGGTGAGACCTGAGGAGTGCGCATTGAGAAGAGGAGCATAGACAGCGGCGAGGAGCTCAAGAGCCTCACCCGGGAAGCCCTTACTGGCGAGATAGAAGACCTGGTTTTCATAGAAGATCTCCCGGCCATGGGCGAGCCCATGGAGATCGGTTTTCTGGCCGGCGACAGCAAGGGCAGAGTTTTTATAGTCGCCGCGGGCGACGGCTCCGGGGACACTCTGGTACCGCTCTATGCCAGGCATCTGGAGTGGATGAAGTCGACGCTGTCCACCCTGGTGCAGAGGCATCCCAAGTTCGACTGGAGCGGTGAGCCGGGATGCATCATGCTGGCGTCTTCATTCAGCAGTCACACCCTTCTGCTCGCGTCGATGCTCTCGGTGACGCCGAAGAGGGCATATACTCTTAAATGCCTTGGTATCGGCGCCGAAAAGGGCCTGTACATCGAGGAGCTCGAACTGCCTGAAGTCAGGCTCAAGGCCGAATACGCGAAGCGGGAAGTCAGTCTGCTTTCGGAGACGGTGGACAAGATTCTGGGTGTTGCCGACGGGCTTTCCGTTACTGCGTCGTTCGGTTACATGAGCAGCTCTCTGGACTGGGTGCCCGTCGCGAACCTCAACCGGAAGCGCGGCAAGATCTGGATCGAATCCGGTCCTGGGATCTGGTCCATCAAACGTGTAGCCGACGAGAAGTCTCTGGAAGCCGTCATGGATAGAGTCAAGGATTCCTACGACGAGGCTCTCAAGAAGAAAGGCCAGCCACGGGATTCGGACAGTGAGAACCTTTCGGAAGCGGAACGCAAGAGTCTCAGCATGGACTAGAGTGCGTCTTGCGGCAGGCTTCCGGTTCCCCTATACGGCCCACGTGACTATACGATGAGGACACTCCGCTGGTTTGAAGGCGCGCTGGTTTTTATCGTGTCGTATATCGTCTCATCGGTCGTTATCCTGCCGCTGATCCCCTTTTTGTCGCTGAGGAGCGTGACCGCAATCTCGGTCGTCGTGCTCGTGGGGATCGCGTATCTGTGGACCCGCCGGCTTACAGGCGACGTCCCGGGCTATGTCGGTATGCATGCGGTGTCGCCCGGGGTCCTGGCCCTCACGGCCATCGGCAGCTTCGCCGTTATGATTCCGGTGATGAGCATACAGGCCGTCGTGCTGGAGCGCTTCAGGGCCCCTCCCGAGGTTCTGCATGCCCTTGAGGATCTCATCCGCGCGGAAAACCCGCTTCAATTCGCCTACGCCATCCTGGTGGCGGCCGCAGGCGCGTCCATAAGCGAGGAGTTCGTCTTCAGAGGCATACTGCAGAACTCGCTGTCGGGTAGGGTCGGCCCGTGGAGGGCCCTTGTGCTGGCAACCATCGTCTTCGGACTGCTCCACACGCTGTGGCGCTTCCCGGCCGCTTTCATACTCGGGCTGTTTCTGGGCTTCCTTTACCTGAGAACGGGTTCGCTCATCCCCGGGCTCCTGTCCCATTTCATCACAAACGTCTCTTCAATCGTGCTCTTTAATGTAGCCGAGCATTCTGCATCGGGCATAATACCCGTGTGGATGGAACAGGACAGGCCCGCGCCCGCCTATCTGGTGGCCCTGTCGCTGTTTGTTTTCATAGTCGTCCTGGTCGCTCTCTGGCGCGCAACCGGTGAAGAGGCGGATTCGTACCCCCCCGGTCGCCGCGCCGGCGGCTCGGCGGCCGGTGACGGCGTGATTCACCATGAGGAGTCCGGACATGACCTCGCGTGAGAGGGTCGGCATCGCCCTGGACCGGGGAGTCCCGGACCGCGTGCCCATTCACGACGGCTACTGGGACGAGGCCGTGCAAAGATGGCGCGGCGAAGGCATGCCCGAGGCCGCGGCCCGCGACCGCGACTCGATATGGGACTACTTCGACATGGAAATCAGGCAGATACCCATAGACCCGTCTTTCATGTTCGAAGAGAAGGTGATAGCCGACGATGAGAGATATATCCTCAAACGGGTGAGCGACGGCGGCGTCTATAAGTACATCAAAGGCTCGACCGCGACTCCGGGCCTGGTCGATTTCCCGCTCAAGGGGCGGAGGGAATGGCAGGACCTCAAGGAGAGATTGAGGCCCTCCGCCGACAGGCTGCCTGCGGACCTCCGGGCCAGGTACAGCAAATACAGGGAGGACGAGCGCTTCGTCGTCATCGTCATGCACAATCCGTATGAGGCCACCTGGTCCAAGTTCGGGGTCACCAATCTCTTAGAGAGCATGAAGCTGGATCCCGAGCTCGTGCGCGAGGTCTTCGCCGCGGTCACCGACATGAACCTGGCCATGTGCGAAGAGATCCTGGGCGCCGGCTATGACGTGGACGGCGGCTGGATCTGGGGCGATATAGCATATAATAAAGGAACGCTCTTCTCTATCCGGATGTACGAGGACCTCCTCCAGCCCTTCAATAAGCGGCTGGCCGGTTTCTTCCGCGAGCGCGGCCTCCCGGTTGTTTACCATACCGACGGCGACGTCCGAACGGTGATCCCCCTGCTGATCGAGGCGGGAATGACATGCTTGCAGCCGCTGGAGTCCAAGGCCAACATGGATCTTGTCGAGCTCAAGCGCGAGTACGGCGACAGGCTCGCCTTCATGGGCGGCATAGACTTCGAAGCCATATCGAAGGGCGAAGCCTCTATGATAGACGAGATCCGGAGCAAGGTGGGCCGGGGCAAGGAGGGGGGCGGCTATATCTACCACTCGGATCACTCTGTGCCTCCCAAGGTCAGCCTCGACCAGTACAGGCGCGTCCTTGACCTCGTCCTCGAGTACGGCCTCTACTGAACCGGGCCCTGAACAAGACCCTCTGAATGAACCTATTGAATGAGCCCCTCCGAACCGTGCCTCCTGTTGGCAAGACCCTCTGAGCGTGGCCTCTGGCGCCCCTGAGCGGCCCCACGCCACAATATACTAAAGTAATTCTGCACTCCTCCCGACCAAATTAATGTGCATAACGCAATAACGTAACAAGGACGTTATGGGTGAATTCCTGCCTGTAACCCGTTTTCTCTAGACGATTGAACGGCTTAAGCCACGTCCTATTTGATGGCACAGCACTTGCTGAAATCAAGATGGGGCCAGGCAAGGTACCGCCTATGTTTACTAAAAGGACATCAGTCATTGCGACCTTCTTCGTCGTGCTGCTCGTTGCAGGTGGCCTGGGAGCTTCGCCTGACGCATACCCGAAGGTCGCCAACTTCTACACGACCGACCCTCACTTCGAGGATTGCCCGCGCCTGAGCCGGTATGACCTGGTTGTGATGCCCGCGTCGATGCAGGACGTGTGCCCGGAGATCATTGCAGAGCTCAGGCTCCTCAATCCCGACATATTGATAATGGCCTATTTCCCCGCCGCCATAATCTGGCCGGTTTACCCTCCGACGGAATCGGTGTCACGGCAATACTGGGACAAGGTGGAAGCCTGTGACTGGTGGCTGTACGACACCAAGGGCAACAGGGTGGGGAGTCCCGAATACTGGTGGATACTCAATCTCAGCACCAACTGCCCGGAAGACCCTTACGGGCAGACACTCGGCGAATGGCTGGCCGAGTTCATGGCCGAAGAGATTTATGCCACGGGCCTCTGGGACGGCCTCTGGGTCGACGAGTGCTGGGAAAACCCGAACTGGATAAACAACGGCGAGTTCCTGTTCCAGGACCCTCCCGCCGCACTGGACAGCGACCGGGACGGCATTGCGGACGATCCGGAAGAGCTGCAGGCCGCCTGGTACGCCGAGCTGTCGGGATTCATCGCGTCTCTGAGGGCCCGGGTGGGACCCGATGCGATCATGACCGGTAACGGCAAGCAGACGATGCACGAGTGGCTCAACGGCGGCATTCGCGAGAACTTCCCCAATATGCATGGCGGCTGGGAAGCCAATATGTTCTCCGATTACGGATACCTCACGAACTGCGAGATGTTCCTGGACTCGCCGCTCGTTGCCAGCATGATTACATGTTTCTCGGAGCTGGAACAGCATACAGTCTATGAGCCGTATCGTTGTCCCAGCTATATGAGGTTCCTCAGGTTCACGATGACCAGCGCGCTCCTGGGCGACGGCTACTATGTGCTCGAGGATGGGTCGGGGAGATGCCTGTGGTGGGAGGACCTCTATGACCTGGACATGGGTCTGCCTACATCGAGCGCGTATCTGGACTCGATCTACAGCCAGTCGGGAGCCAGGATGTGCCCTATCTGGCGGCGCGACTTCGAGAAGGGCTACGCCCTCTGCAATCCGTTCAACCAGTATATTTATACGCTGGACAATGAGTGGATCTCGGCGGAAGACGGGATGATAGTAATTACCGCGAGCGACGCCGACCTGGCAGTGGCCGCGATCAGGGACGGCGTGCCGGCCGTGGTCGACAAGGACGTGCCCAGGATCAGGATCGATACAGAGGTCATAAACCCCTCGGACCACTCGGCGCCGGCCTATGTATGGTCGGAGACCAAACTGGGCGACGTGGTCATGAACACGGGGCCGGTGCTGGAAATACTCGTGGGCAAGCAGGATACGGATACCGTGACCGTGACGGTGGGTTTCCCTGCGTCCCTGGGGCTTGAGACATATACCATCGAGATCAATGTCGCGGGACCCGACATGGAGGTTCTCGACAGCGACATTCTCTATATAAGAAGAACGGTGGAATTTCCGAGCGACAAAGAGGGTCTTTACGACAATCAGGATCCAAGTGCGGACACGAACGAGGAGGACAATCTTCTCATATACCCTCAGCCGGTAGCTTTCTCTTCTGGCGAAACCCTCAGGATGGAGGTGAGGGCCGACCAAACATCGGCTAATGAGATCTGCAGGATCAATATGTTCGATGTCAGGGGGAGGCTTGTACGTTCAGTATATGAGGGTGTATATGGTGAAGGGCTGAGTTTGGAAATCGGATTGACCAGCAAGGGGGGTGAAAAGATCGCGCCTGGCCTCTACATCATAGTCCTTGAAATGGGAGATCTGGCCCTGAACCGGAAAATTGTCCTCCTCAAATAATCTCATCCCGCCGTCTATTCCCCATTGACTAATTCCCCGGCCGGTGTTAATAAAATGTGGTATAAACGGAGGTTTGGACAACGGAAGATATCAGCTATCTGATTCTCGCGCTCCTGGCGTTCTTTTTTCTGACGGGCCTGTACTTCCTGTTGATCCAGCCTCTCATCGCGTAGTGTGCTTCCTGGGATCGGTGGGGTTATGTTCTACATACTTGAGATCCTGCTTGGAGTAGTCCTGTCTTACGTGGGCCTGCAGGGTGTTTCAACCACTACGGGTTTTAAGAGCGTGGGCTACGGGCTGGTGGCAGTCGCAGGACTCATGCTGGCTGTCCATGGCATACTGCTTTTCAATGTCCCCGATTTCTTTGCGGGCCCCATGTAGGCGGCGTCTCTTGAGAGGTGTGCGTCAGATGAAGATCACGCTGCTCGTCACCGATTTCGAGAATATCGACATCGAGGCGGAGGTAGACCTCGAGGACGGTGATACGCTCCGGGTCTATTTCGACCGCGAAAAGGACGAGGTGGACTGGGAAATCCTCTAATCCCGGGCCGCCCGAAATACTTAAAGAAGCCCGCCTTACGCGCCGATTTATCCCTAGAGGACGGCCGTATTGCCTTCGCTCATGCAGGTATAAGCGAAAGAGTCTCGAGGGATTACAGTGCACGACAAGCGGCGCATACTCGTCGTAGACGACCAGGAGAGCATGAGAGTCCTTCTCCGGGACATGCTTAACGTGATGGGCTATGAGGTGAGCGTGGCCGATGGCGGCGAGGAGGCTCTTGAGAGGATGGGCGGCGCCGAATTCGACCTAGTGCTCACCGATCTCAACATGCCGGGCATGGACGGGACGGCCCTCTTGAAGGCCATCAAGACCGACCACCCGGAGATTCCCGTGGTGATCATCACGGGTTACGGCACTTTCCATACCGAGAAGCGGGTCATGCGCGAAGGGGCGGACGGATACATTTCCAAGCCCTGCACGCTGGCGAAACTCGAGCATACCATTTCGTCAGTTTTCAGCTCCAAGGTGTGATTCTGTTAAAGTTTTGCGCTCCGTATTCCGACTGATTTAAGGCGAGTATTACGTCTAACGTATTGCGGCCAACAGAATACGGAATGGAGGAAGCAAGTGGTTTGCCCCTATCTTACTGGACTCTGGACATTCAGATGCCTGGCAAGAGACGACTTTGTGATCCCGTCGATAACCGAGGAGACAAGGTACTGCCTCAGCAAGGAATACGAGCGCTGTCCCCACTACCCCAAGCGCAAGCGCAAAAATAAAAGGGGCAAGTCATACAGCCCGGGCGACGGGGCCCGCGTAAAGAAATCGACACACCCGTAAACAGGCGTTTACGGTCCCGACTTTTCCATCTTCTCCCGTATTGAGCAGTACTCCCGGCCTGCCTGTATTCAAGCGCTATGGCGGCACATAGGCGGTCCCTGGTCCGGGCACTCTTCTTGCTCTCCTCTATGCCTTCATGTCGGAGCATCTCCGGAGGCGTCCCTCCATGTTCGTGCTGGCATCGCTCTGGGCCGGCCTGCTTCTGGCCCCGGGGCTGCCCCTCCGCGACCCCGTCCTACTCGCCCCGCCGTTGGGCGCCCTGGCGGGCGCCCTTGCGGTAGCGCTCGCGGTCACAAGCCGGAGGATGGCCTCCACAGTACTGCTTGCGGTGGGGTTTCTTCTTGCGGGGATTCTGAGAGGCCCCGCGCCTGACGGCGCCACCGGTCACCCGGGTCAACCCTCGCCGGCCGCGAGCGGCCGGATCCCCGTGGTGCTGCGCGTCGGGCTTCCCTTCCTGGTCGGCCAGTGCGAGGAGAACGTGCGCGCGGGAGTTGAAGAGGTTCTTGCGGGCGAAGCCGGGCTTCGCGGTGCCCGGGTGATCCTGAGGGGACTCGATCACGACGAGCGGAGGGGAGAGAGGCGAATGACAGTGGCGGGAACGTACGCCCCGCCGCAGCCGCCGCGCAATCCCATGGGCTACGATGCGCGCGATACATATCGCCGCGGCGGAATCGCCGGCAACGTCCAGGTGGTCGCGGTCCTCGGCGAGGTGCGCGAGCCCGGCGACCGCGCCCTGGCCTTCTCGAGGCGCGCCGTAGGGCGCCTCATCGCGCGGGTGCCCGAGGCGGAAGCCAGAGGTATTCTTGAAGCCACGCTTCTCGGCGCTCGAGGCGGCATCCTGCCCGGGGTCGAGTCGACCATGATAAGAGCGGGCACCTATCACGTGCTCGCCATATCCGGCCTGCATGTCGGCGTTCTCGTCTTCATGATCTCCATATTGGCGACCGTGATGAGACTCGGCAGGACCTCCAGAGTCGCCGTCAGCGTCGCTCTTGTTTTTGCCTATGTCCTCTTCACGGGGGTCAGACCGTCGGCCCTACGCGCGGGCACCTTCTTCCTTGTGCTCAGCATCGCCCGCCTGCTCGAGTATAAGGTGGACTACCCCAACGCCGTGTGTTTCGCAGGGACGGTGCTGCTTCTCGCATTCCCGCCTCTCGCCTGGGACCTGGGGTTCCGCCTCTCATTCGGGGCCGTATTCGGGATGACGCTCTTCCTGCCCGGGCTGACGGGCCGGGCTGCCGGGCGACCCGGCTGCGTCGCGAAGCTCCTCGCTATGGCCGAGCGCGGCCTTATTGCCACCTTCTCGGCCCAGGTGCTCACAATGCCTCTCATACTCTGGACCTTCGGGCGCGTCTCCCTGATTGCGGGCCTGTCCAACCTGGTGCTGCTGCCCATAATGTCGCTTGCGCTCACCTCAGGAGTCGAGGGCGCCCTTCTGGCGGGCTTGCTGCCGGGCCTGGGTTTCATCTTCATGCGGTCGGCGTCTCTGCTCGTGGTGGTGGCGCTGCGCCTGGCGGAGGTATTGACTGCCGGCTTCAACCCGCTTGTGTATGCCGGCAGGCCAGATCCCCTCCGGGTAGCCGCGTACTACGGCATTGTGCTGTATGCCGGCCTCTCTGGCGGGCGCCACGGGAGAAAGTCGAAATTCGCGCTGCTGGCCGCAGCCCTGGCGCTCCTGCTGGTGCGCGTTCCGGGCCATGGCGGCCGCGGGTCTCTTGAAGCCGTGTTCCTCTATGTAGGGAATGGAGACGCATGCGTGATGAGACTGCCCGGCCGGGAGATCGTGGTGATCGATACGGGTCCCACCACGCGCGATTACGACGCAGCGGCGAGCGTTATCCTTCCATATCTGTCATTGTGCGGTATCGGGACAATCGACAAACTCATAATCACTCACTCGCATAATGACCACTACGGCGGCATTCCCACCCTGATCGACAATTTCAGGGTGCGCGAAATACTGGTCGGGACCAGGGACGGGGAGGGGGAGTATACGGCTTGCCTGGAGGAGGCGGAGAGAAAGGGGGTGCCGGTATTGACGGTATGCGCGGGTGACGCTTGGGAAACCGCGGGAGTGGAATTCGAGGTGCTGCACCCCGGCCGTCGGGGCGGGCCGGGGATACACCCGGCGGGTATAGCCGGCGGTCTTGACGATCCCAACGCCTGGTCGCTGGTCATAAAAGCCACCTATGGCGGGATGTCCATACTTCTCACCGGGGACCTTACCCCGGCCGCGCAGGACAGCCTCGTCAGGCGCGGCGCCGACCTCGGCTGCGATGTCCTCAAGGTCCCCCATCACGGCCACCCGGGCGAGACATCGCCGGCGTTTGCGGAAGCCTTAGGCGCCCGCCTTGCCGTAATCTCATGCGGCGCCAAGTACTTCGCCGAGCCCGACAGCGGCACCATAGTGCTTCTTGAGGCGGCCGGCATGAAGGCGCTCTCGACCAGGACAGACGGCGCGGTGCTCGTGGAGACGGACGGACATGCTCTCGATTTCCACGCCGTCCTGGACGCCGGGCGCCCCTGATAAGCCGTCCCAATGAGGTTGACTTGCACCGGGCTTGCTGGTATTCTCTCTGCGATGTAAGCTTCCTTTTGCGCATTCTCACAACGGAGGTCACTGTTTTGGCCGGGCTCAGGATTGGTGTGCTTGCTTCGGGAAGGGGGTCCAATCTCAAGGCGATTATAGATGCCATCGAGAGCGGTGACCTCGAAGCGGAACTCGCCGTGGTGATAAGCGACGTTCCCGACGCCGGGGCTCTCGAGACCGCCAGAGAAGCCGGCGTCGGCGCCGTCTACGTCGACCCGGAAAAGAAAAAGGCGCGCATGAGCGAAGCCGCCGAGCAGCGCATTATCGATGAGCTGAATAGCCGGGGTGTCGAGCTCGTGGCGCTTGCAGGCTTCATGAGGATATTGAGCCCCCGTCTGGTAAAAGCGTTCAAAATGCGCATTCTCAATATTCACCCTTCGCTGCTGCCGTCCTTCCCCGGCCTCGGGGTGCAGAAAAAGGCCCTCGAGTACGGTGTGAAATTCTCGGGCTGCACGGTGCACTTCGTGGACGAGGGCGTCGACACCGGCCCAATTATCATACAGGCAGCCGTCCCGGTTGAGGACGGCGACACCGCCGAGACCCTCTCGGCGAGGATTCTGAAAGAGGAACACAGGATTTACCCGGAGGCCATACGCCGCTTTGCGTCCGGCAGGCTGAAGATAGAAGGAAGAAGAGTGTTGTTGCTACCCGAAGATACAGGCGAGAGGTGATATGCATGCAGGCATTGACAGAGATTGAACTCAGCGGGCTTGAGGTCTTCTCCAGGGGCAAGGTGCGCACGGTATACGACCTCGGTGACCGGCTCCTCATCGTCGCGTCGGACAGGATTTCGGCATTCGACTATGTCCTGCCCACGGGGATTCCCGATAAGGGCAGAGTGCTGAGCTCGCTCTCGAGTTTCTGGTTCAGGAAGCTCGACCCGGTTGTGAAACATCACATGCTGAGTGATGACGTCGCCGACTTCCCCGAGGCTACGAAGCCTTATGAAGAAGTTCTTCGCGACAGGGCCATGCTCGTGCGCAAGGCGGAGCGTATCGACATAGAGTGCATAGTCAGGGGCTTCATCACCGGCTCGGCGTATAGGGAATATGAGAAATCGGGGACGGTGGCGGGTGAGAGACTCCCCGCCGGACTCGCCAAGGGGGACAAACTGGACAGGCCGATTTTCACGCCGTCGACCAAGGCGGATGACGGCCACGACGTCAATATCACTGTCTCCCGGATGAGGGAGATAGCGGGCGGAGATACGACCGATGAGATAATGGAGAAGAGCCTCGCTGTCTTCGAGACGGCACAGGACTACGCCGGCGAAAGGGGCATTGTGCTTGTTGACACCAAGTTCGAATTCGGCAGAATAGGCGGCGAGATTGTCTTGATCGACGAGGCGCTCACGCCGGACTCGTCACGGTTCTGGCTGGGCGTCCCCGACGAGACCGGTCCCTATCCCCTGGACAAGCAGTACGTCAGGGACTATCTGGAAGACTCCGGCTGGGATAAGAATTCGCCGGCTCCTTCGCTGCCCGGGGACGTCATCGAGGAGGCGCGCAGGCGCTACATATTGCTCTACACCACTCTGACGGGGGACGGCAGGTTTGAATAGGATCGAAACCGCGCTGGTGAGCGTGTCAAACCGGGAAGGACTGCTGGAGTTCGCGAAGGGCCTCAGCGAAGCCGGCGTTGGTATCATCGCAACCGGGGGGACGGCGGCATTCCTGGCAGAGGGCGGTATCGCGGTGCGGGATATATCCGAGATAACGGGCAGGGTTGAGTTCCTCGGGGGCCTCGTGAAGACGCTTCATCCGGCGATACACTCGGGCATACTCGCCGACAGGTCCAATCCGGCGCATATGGAGGAGCTCGCTGAGCAGGGATGGGAGAAAATAGACATGGTGGTTGTCAACTTCTACCCTCTGGAGGACGACGCGCCCGTCGACGATTTGGGCTTCATGGACATTGGCGGGCCCACGATGGCCCGCGCGGCGTCCAAGAACCTTTTCTCATGCCTGCCCGTAAGCGACCCCTGCTATTATGATCGTGTGCTGGAAGAGATCCGGGCGAGCGGCACCGTAAGCGATGACCTTAGGTGGGAACTTGCCGGCGAGACCGTGGCGCTCACCTCTTTCTACGACAGCCGTATCGCCGGCGCCGTCAGAAAGAGCGGCCGTCTGGAAGCGTTTCCACGCCACCTTACGGTGGGAGGCAGCCGCTCCCTCAAGCTCCGCTATGGCGAGAACCCGCATCAGGAAGCCGGATACTACTCCGCCCTGGCCGGAGAGTTCGAGGTCATAAAGGGCGAGCTCTCCTACAACAACATCCTGGACCTCGATGGCTGCGTTGCGCAGCTGGCCGAGTTCAGTGAGGACGCGGCCATAGTCGCAAAACACGTATGCCCGTGCGGCGTGGCCGCGGGCGGCGGTCCCGAGGAGGTCTTGAAGTGGGCGTTCGAATGCGATCCCCGTTCGGCCTTCGGAGGAGTGATAGGGGTCAATTATGAATTCGATGAGGCCTGCTCGGCGTATCTGGCCAAGAAGTTCGTCGAGTGCATAGTCGCCCCGTCGTTCAGCGAGGCGGCGCTGGCCAGGCTTCGCAAGAAGAAGAAAACCAGGCTCGTAGTCACGAGACCGGCGGCGCGTCCCGGCCCGGTGGTCCGGACGGCCCTGGGCGGTTTCCTGGCGCAGTCCCCGGACGACGCGCTCCTGCCGGGCGAGTTGAAGTTCGTTACCGGAGGCAGGCCGGACGAAGCCGTGGTCGAGAGCCTCGAGTTCGCCTGGGCCGTGGTGAAGCATGTGAAGTCCAACTCCATCGTGCTGGCGCGGGACGCGCGCACAATCGGGATCGGGGCGGGCCAGCACTCGCGCATCGACGCCGCCGTGGTCGCGGTCAGAAAGGCTCATGACCACGGCCACGACATAAGGGGAAGCGTAATGGCCAGCGACGGTTTCTTCCCGTTTCCCGACTGCATCGAGGTGGCGCATGAGGAAGGCGTCACGGCTGTCGTCCAGCCGGGCGGTTCCATAAGGGACGGAGAGGTGATAGCCCGCGCGCGGGAGCTGGGCGTCGCAATGGCCCTCACGTCCATGAGGCATTTCAGACATTAGATAGCGGGGCGGCATGTATCACGGCAGGCATATCGTTGTTCTCGATTTCGGCTCCCAGTACACGCAGCTCATTGCGCGCCGCATCAGGCAGATAGGGGTCTATTGCGAAATAGTGCCTTACTGGACCGGGGCGCGGGAGCTTGAAAATATGGACCCGGCCGGCATAATACTCTCGGGCGGGCCGGCAAGCGTTTACGAGAAGGGGGCCCCGCTTCCCGACAGGCGCCTCTTCGACCTGGGCCTTCCCGTTCTGGGCATTTGCTACGGGCTTCAGGCCATGACCAGGATATTCGGCGGCAGGGTGGAGGGCGAGCCCGAGGAGGAATACGGCCCCAGCACCGCCGAGATAAGCGGCAGCCACCCCCTTGTCGACGGCCTCAGGAAGCGCCTGCGCGTGTGGATGAGCCACGCGGATCGCGTGACGCGCCCGCCGCGGGGGTGGAGGACCCTGGCCGTGACCGCCACATGTCCCTATGCCTTCATAAGCGATCGGACCGGCCGGCTCATGGGGGTGCAGTTCCATCCCGAAGTGGCCCATACCGACGACGGCATGCGGGTCCTCAAGAACTTCGCGCTCAAAGTGTGCGGAGCCCGGAGGGACTGGAACATGACCTCGTTTGTCGAGGCGGCGGTCGCAGAGGCGAGAGATAAGGTGGGTGACGGCAGGGTCGTGGTGGCGGTGAGCGGGGGAGTGGACTCCTCCGTCACGGCGAGTCTCATGCAGAAGGCGGTGGGCCGGAATCTGACGGCCATCTTCGTTGACAACGGCCTCCTGAGAAAAAACGAGGGCGATGAGGTGAAGCGGTTCTGCCGCGACTGCGGCATAAAACTGAGATACATAAGGGCCGGGAAGCGCTTCCTCGACAAGCTGGCAGGCGTCGTCTCGCCCGAGCGAAAGCGAAAGATCATAGGCGTCGAGTTCATAAGGGTGTTCGAGGAGGTGGCGCGCGGCATCGGCGGCGTCGAGTTCCTGGCGCAGGGGACGCTGTACCCGGACGTAATCGAGAGCGTTTCGGTCAAGGGCCCTTCGTCGACCATCAAGAGCCATCACAATGTCGGGGGCCTGCCCAGGCGCATGCATCTCAAACTAATCGAGCCCCTCAAGGAGCTCTTTAAGGATGAGGTGCGGGAGGTGGGCCGCATACTCGGCGTTCCCTCTTACACGCTCGAGCGGCATCCATTCCCCGGTCCGGGGCTGGCCGTCCGCATACTGGGGGAAATAACCCGGCCCGGGCTCCGGAAACTCCGCGAGGTCGACTATATCTTCACAGAGGGCATCCGGCGCGCCGGCATATACGGCGACATATGGCAGGCCTTTTCGGTGCTCCTGCCCGTGCGCAGCGTGGGGGTCATGGGCGACCGCAGAACCTATGAGTCGGTGGTGGTTCTCCGGGCCGTGACCAGCACAGACGGGATGACCGCAGACTGGGCGCGCATACCAGAAGACGTCCTCGAGAAGATCTCAGCCGATATAGTGAATAATGTGCGCGGCGTAAACCGCGTGGTCTATGATATCACTTCGAAGCCGCCCGGCACCATAGAGTGGGAATAGCCCTGGCCTGACCATACTCGCCGGCGGCGATTCAGCTCAGGGGCCTATGAGAAGAAAGGGCAGCTCCCCTGGAGCTGCCCGGGACGCTCGTTAGAGTTCCCCGCCCAGTAGAGCGTGTTCATCACTTTTGAACCCAGGGGCGCTTATGCGTCTTTCCTTCGAGGATCGGTCCAATGCGTGTCGAATTCACGCCCTACGCAGGGAACTCTCTTCGCTAAATCTTATTTTGTACGACGTAGCGCAAGTCTGTCAAGCACTTTTTCAAATATCTCGAGCCCGGGCCTGAACCTCAAAGGGCGCCCGAAACGGCACCCCAAACGCCGCGTTGACAGGCGCGGCGGGCTTGGTTACAATGCGCCAAGGAGAGAGATGGACGGAACCGATATAACATACACCTCTGAAGTGCGGCGCAAACTCGTGCATCTTGTCGCGCTGTTGATCCCCGTTCTCTACTACCTCTGGCCGAGCGCCGCGCAGGCCAAGGCCCTGCTCCTCGGAGGCATGATAATCGCCGTGGGAGTGGACACCTTCAGGCTGGGGGAACCCAGGTACCGCAGGCTGCTCCACAGTCTGAGCGGGGAGCTCATAAGGCCCGGGGAGAAAGAGAATCTCCTGGGCTCGACCTGCCTTCTCATAGCTTCCACCATAACCGTCTTTCTGTTTCCCAAGCAAGTGGCGGTGGCGGCGCTGTGCTTTCTCATTATAGGGGACACGGTGGCCGCCCTCGTGGGGAGGCGGTTCGGCAGAATCCGCCTCTTCGGCAGGAAGACGCTCGCCGGGAGCCTGGCTTTCTTCGTGGTGGCTTTCGCAGCGGGGTCGGTGATTCCCGGCCTGGACACTTACACGGCTCTCATAGGGGCCGCAGTGGCCGCCGTCGCGGAGGCCCTGCCGCTCCCGGTGGACGACAACTTCTCGATCCCTATCCTCTCCGGGGTCGCCATGGTACTCGTAAGGGCGCTCAGCGGCTAAAGGTTATCATAATGAGACTATTTGCTTGACAAAACGGGCCTGTTGGAATACTCTGGTATAGTATCTGAAGTGGTAGTTTGCTTTAGGCAAGAAGGAGGGTAGTAAAGGAATGCCGCGTGGCAAGGTCAAGTGGTTCAATGAAGCTAAGGGCTACGGCTTTATTGTACAGGACGAAGGACCTGAGGTTTTTGTCCACTATTCTGCTATCGAAGGCGACGGGTTTAAAACCCTGGCGGCTGGTGAAGAAGTGGAATTCGAAGTAAGAGAGGGAGAAAAAGGCCCTCAGGCCACAAAGGTAGTCAAGGTCTAAGAGTTATTCGTTGACATAGACGATTTCTCTGGAACGGTTAACCCCGGTCGGTTAATTGCCGGCCGGGGTTTACTATGCGGGCGGCATACAACCCCTTGCAGGCCCGCGCCAGTTTTGGTAGATTCGAGTGCGGGAATAATATTATGGCTGGTTTTCTCACCAAGATATTCGGCACCAAGTCCGGGCGCGACCTTAAGAAGATCGACCCGGTGCTCGAGGACGTCAACGACCTCTACTTGAAGAACTTCACCCTGTCCGACGCCGAGCTTCGCCGTAAGACGGAGGAGTTCAAACAGGACCTGGCGGAGGGCAGGCACCCCGAAGATGTTCTCCCTGAGGCCTTCGCAGCGGTCAAGGAGATGACCCGCCGCATGCTGGGAAGGACATGGGAAGTCTGCGAAATAGAAACCGCCTGGAACATGGTGCCGTTCGACGTGCAGGTGCTGGGCGCGATAGTCCTCAACGAGGGCAGGATAGCGGAGATGGCGACGGGCGAGGGGAAGACGCTGGTCGCGACAATGCCCCTCTATTTCAATGCACTGACGGGCAAGGGCTCGCACCTTGTCACCGTGAACGACTACCTTGCCAGGCGCGACTCCCAGTGGATGGGCAAGGTCTACGAGCTCATGGGGCTCACGGTGGGTTGCATACAGCATGACATGATGAGCCCGGAGCGCATCGAGGCATACAGGGCCGACATCACCTACGGCACCAACAACGAGTTCGGCTTCGACTACCTGCGCGACAACATGGCCACCCGGCTCGAGGAGCGCGTGCAGAGAGGCCATCACTACGCGATAGTCGACGAGGTGGACAGCATTCTGATCGACGAAGCGAGGACGCCGCTGATAATCTCGGGTCCCGCCGCCGTCTCCACACATAAGTTCGAGGTCTTCAAGCCCATTGTCGCGAGGCTTTACCGCGAGCAGATCAAGCTCGTCAACGGCATGCTGGCGGACGCCGAGAGGTCGCTTGAGGCCGGAGATGATTTTGATGCCGGCGCCAAGATGCTGTGCGCGCGCCGCGGCGCTCCCAAGAACCGCAAGCTCTTCCGCATGATGGAGGACGGCAATCTCCGCAAACTCGTCGAGAGCGTGGAGACCGACCTCATGAGGGAGAAGCGCCTGCACGAGATAGACGAGGAGCTGTACTTCGCCATAGACGAAAAATCCAACACGGCCGAGCTCTCGGAGATGGGCCGGCGATTCCTGGAGAAGAACTACAGGGGGCCGCGTTCCGAGGCGGAGAGGCCTGCGGGCGCTTCCGTGAAGCCCGATTTGCGCATCGAGAGAAGGGGTGAGGGGGTCGGCTTCTCGACCAAGACCGAGGAGTCTTTTCTCACCGAGGGGGTACTCAATTACCTGAGCGACAGAATATACCCGCACATCACAGAGACCGGGGATGAGGACGGATCGCTCTTCCTGCTCCACGACTCGGCGCTCGGGTTTCAGCGGATCGACTCGGAAGTCGGGAAGATCCTCAAGGAGATACTCTTCAAGGAGCTCAGGCCGGAAATGTCGGCGGGCCTTACCCCTCAGAAGATCGATGAGTTTCTCGCCCGGTGGACCGAGCACGAGAGACGCGTTGTCCCCGCGCTCCAGGTGATGCTGCGGCGCCGGTTCGAGACCGATTACGCCGAGCGGAGCGAGAGGCTCCACAATATCTCGCAGCTCCTGAAGGCTTACTCGCTTTTCGAGAAGGACGTCAATTACGTCGTCAAGGACGGCAAGGTCCTTATAGTCGACGTCTTCACGGGGCGGCTCATGCCGGGGCGGCGTTACAGCGACGGTCTTCATCAGGCCCTGGAGGCCAAGGAGGGCGTCACGGTCGAGCGCGAGACCCAGACTCACGCGACCATCACCATACAGAACTATTTCCGGCTCTATGAGAAACTCGCGGGCATGACGGGTACGGCTGAAACCGAGGCCGGGGAGTTCGACGAGATCTACAAGCTGGACGTTGTGGTCATACCCACGAACGAGCCCGTGAGGAGGGCCGATTATGAGGATGTCATCTACCTCACCAAGCGCGACAAGTACAATGCGGTAATAGACGAGATAGTGAAAATGAACGAGCTGGGGCGGCCGGTGCTGGTGGGCACGGTCAGCGTGGAGGTCTCGGAGACGTTGGGCAGGCTGCTCAAGCGCAGGGGAATAGAGCACTCCATACTGAACGCCAAGTACCATGAGCAGGAAGCCAGGATAGTGGCAAATGCCGGCGAGAGCGGCGCCGTCACCATCGCGACCAACATGGCGGGACGGGGCACCGACATCAAGCTCGACGAGAGCGTAGTCAAGTGTGAATGGTGTTGTTACAAATGCGGCAGGGGGCATGACTGCGGCAGCTGCCCGAAGGGCGGCGATACGGGCGACGCGTGCTTCGAAGATATGCCCTGCGGGCTGCATATCATAGGCACCGAGCGCCACGAGTCGCGCAGGATCGACCGCCAGCTCAGGGGCAGGAGCGGAAGGCAGGGGGACCCCGGCTCCTCGCGCTTCTACCTCTCACTCGAAGACGATCTCATGAGGCTGTTCGGTTCCGACCGGTACGCCAGCGTGATAGCCAAGATGGGCCTGAGGGAGGGCGACGTGATAGAGCACCCCCTCGTCACCAAGGCCATAGGACGGGCCCAGAAGAGGGTGGAGGCAAACAACTTCTCAATAAGAAAGCACCTCCTGGAGTACGACGACGTCATGAACAAGCAGCGGGAGGTGGTCTACGCCAAGAGGCTGCTGGCGCTGGAGAGCGAGGACATAAGCCAGGAGATACGGGAGATGATAGAGTCGGTGGTGGAGGCCAAACTCGAGGCCTACGCCCCGGCGGGCACCGACGCCGACGAATGGGACATTCCCAAGCTCAGGTCGGAGCTCGAGATGATCTTCATGATACCCTTCGAGATTGACGGGGACGGGATCCCGGACCGTCAAGAGCTCCGGGAACGGGCTCATGACGCGGCCATGCTGGCTTATGAAGCCAAGCAGAAGGAGCTGGGTTTTGAGATAATGAAGCAGATGGAGCAGGCCGTCATGCTCTATGTCATAGACAATGAGTGGAGGGACCACCTTTACGAACTGGACGGGCTGAGGTCGGGCATAAGCCTGCGGGCTTACGGCCAGAAGGACCCTCTTCTGGAATACAAGGGCGAAGCTTACGATCTCTTCGTGAGGATGAGCGAGAAGATCGACGAGCGGACGGTAACGCTTATTTTCAGGGGCCGCTGGGTGGCAAGGGCAGACGAACCGGCGGCGCAGGCCCGGCAAATAAGAGCAATAAAACCACAGGCCGCGCCGGTGCAACCTCCACACCAGCCGCAGCAGGCCGGCGTTCTGCCCGGAACCGGCGGCGCTCCGCCACCGCGGGGGCCGGGCGCGCTGCCGGGAACCGAAGCCGGGAGGGGACGCGGGCGGGGCCCCGCGGCGCCGGGCGGGGGGCCGCAGGTACCGAGGCCGGAACCCAAGGTCGGGCGCAACGACCCCTGCCCCTGCGGAAGCGGCAAGAAGTACAAGAAGTGCTGCGGCAGGTAAAACGGAAAAGCTTGCTTTATGCAGGTCGTTATGTTAGTCTATCACACGCCGGACTTCTGAAGCGAGGGGCGTCATGGACGAAAAACTGGCTGAGATAATAATCGCGGTCGTTGACCGGCTCGTTGACAAGCATGCGAGTTCCGAAACCGTTGTGAGCATAACCGAGTTCCTCATGGGTGAGGGCTATACTGCAGGCGAGATCAACAACGCATTCATGTATCTCTATCAGAGCATAGACGAGCGCTTCTTCGATGAAGGCAAGATCATGCACCAGATGTCCTCGAAGGGGACGATCAGGGTGCTCAACGACTTTGAGAGAAGCCTCATAAGCCCTGAAGCATACGGGTACATTCTTCAACTAAGCCAGCTTGGCTTACTGACCGACCTTCAAGTTGAAGAGGTAATAGAGAGGGCCATTTATTACTGCAGCGATAAAGTGGAACTCAACGACTTGAAACAAATCGTCCCATCTATTATCCTCGAGGGCGTGCCTGGGGTCCGCCCCGGACTCATTTCCTGGGATAACGGCGGGATCGGTGGGTCGGCTACCCACTAGAGAGCCGGGCGGACAGTCCAAGGTTCAGCGCAATTCTCTTCGGAGCAGAACGTGAGGGATAAGTGTGGCTCAGAATAAGTCCTTTGATGACGAGACCCGGCCAGGCGGGTCGAAAGAGAACCATGAAGTATATGCCGCTGCGGAAGAGACGGAGACCGCGCGAAAGAAGCCGGTGAAGAAGGCCGCGGCCGGGACAGCAGCCAAGAAAGCAGCGAAAAAGAAAGCGGCCCGCAAGACAACGCCGCGGAAGAAGGCGGCTGGCGGTAAGGCAACCGGGAAGAAGGCGGCTGGCGGTAAGGCAACCGGGAAGAAGGCGGCCCGCGGCAAGGTGACCCGAAAGAAGGCTGCCGGGACTGGAACCGGGCGCGGGAAGACATCGCGCAAGCGCCCTGCCGGGTCCATGAGCGGCAAATCGCTGGTTATAGTAGAGTCGCCCGCCAAGGCCCAGACAATAAACCGCTTCCTTGGTCCGTCCTATGGTGTCATGGCATCCCTGGGGCATGTTCGCGACCTTCCCAAGACCAAGCTGGGCGTGGATCTCGAAAAAAACTTCGAACCTCAATACGTGCAGATACGCGGCAAGGGCAAGGTCGTAAAGGAACTCCGCAAGGCGGCCGGCGAAGCCGAGGAAGTCTACCTGGCGGTCGATATGGACCGGGAGGGGGAGGCCATCGCCTGGCATCTCGCTGCGCTGCTCGAGCGCCCGGCAGGGGAGCCCAAGCGCGTCATATTCAATGAAATCACCCCGGAGGCCATCAGGGAGGCCTTCGCGAATCCCACCACCATAGATATGCGGAAGGTAAATGCGCAGCAGGCTAGGCGCGTGCTCGACAGGCTGGTAGGTTACATGGTCAGCCCGCTTCTGTGGAAGGTGGTCCGCCGTGGAGCCAGCGCGGGGCGGGTTCAGTCGGTGGCGCTCCGGCTCATCGTCGAGCGCGAGGAGGCAATAGAGCAGTTCAAGCCCCGCGAGTACTGGACTGTCGAGGGCGAATTCCAGTCGCCGCGGGGCGACGCCTTCACGGCCAGGCTCGAGAAGGTCGGCAAAGCCAAGGCGGAGTTCGAATCGCTGGAAAAGGCGCGCGAGATTCAGAAAATACTCGCGACTCTCGACTACTCGATTACCGGGCTGGAAACCAAACCCAAGAGGCGCAACCCGAAACCGCCCTTCATCACCAGCACTTTGCAGCAGGACGCCTCCTACCGGCTGGGGTTCAATCCCAGGCGCACGATGAGGAGTGCCCAGCAGCTTTACGAGGGAATCGACATAGGTGAGAAGGGTCGCGTCGGGCTCATCACATACATGCGTACTGACTCGGTTAGAATCGCGGACAGCGCCATTGGCGAGGCGCGGGAATTCATAAGCCGGACATTCGGCGACTCCTATCTGCCGGACAAGTCCAGGCGTTTCAAGCAGGGGAAGAAATCCCAGGATGCCCACGAGGCGATACGACCCACCAATGTGGGGAGAACGCCCGACGACATGGCGGCCTTCCTCGGCCCGGACCAGGCCAGGCTCTACCGACTGATCTGGGAGCGTTTCGTCGCCAGTCAGATGAGCCCGGCCGTGTTCGAAGTCACCACGGTCGAGATACTGGCCAGGAAGTACCTCTTCAGGGTGAGCGGGTCTGTGATGAAGTTCGACGGTTTCCTCAAAGTCTACGGGGACAGGTCGACCGACGATGAGAAAAAAGTCGTACTGCCCGTGCTTGAGGAGGGGGACATCCTCAAACTCCTCAATCTCGCTGACACGCGGCATGAAACGCAGCCACCGCCGCGCTTTACAGACGCCAGCCTCATCAGGGAGCTCGAGGAGAAGGGCATAGGGCGCCCGAGCACATACGCGGCGATCATCGGCACCATAATCGAGCGGGGCTATGTCGAGCGTGAGCGCCGCACGCTGAGCCCGACCGAACTCGGGCGGGCCGTTCTCAGCATACTGCTCAGGATACTGCCGGACATATTCGAGGTGGGTTTCACGGCGCGCATGGAGACCGAGCTGGACAAGGTGGAGTCGGGCGAAGACGAATGGGTCCAGGTAGTCAATGACTTCTACAAACCCTTCAGCGAGGACATGAAGAAGGCCGACTCCATGAAGGCCGAGCTCAAGGGCATCGTCACCGAAGAGGTTGACGTCAAATGCGAGACCTGCGGCAAGCCCATGGTCAAGAGGTGGGGCCGGCACGGGCAATTCCTCGCCTGCTCGGGATTCCCGGAATGCAAGACCACCAAGCCCCTGGATGAGGACGATGTGAAGGTGGAAGCGGTATGTCCGGAGTGCGGCGGGGAAATGGTGGCGCGCGTCGGGCGTTACGGCAGGTTTCTGGCGTGCAAGCGGTATCCGGAGTGCAAAGGCACGCGGGCTTTCACGCTGGGAATAAAGTGCCCCGTCGAAGGCTGCGACGGCGAACTCAAGGAGAAGAGAACCAAGAAGGGCCGGGTCTTTTACGGCTGCGATAAATTCCCCAAGTGCAAGTTCGCGACCTGGGACAAGCCGGTCGAGAGAACGTGTCCGGAATGTTCCTACGGCATACTCGTCCAGAAGACCGCGGGCAACAAGGCGGGGCGGCTCAAGTGCCCGAGGTGCAAGCATGAGGTGGACGAATAATGCGGGCGCCGGGCATCGTGGCGGTTATAGGCGGTGGGCTCGCAGGGTCCGAGGCTGCCTGGCAGGCTGCCGGGCTGGGCGCCGATGTGACTCTTTACGAAATGAGGCCCCATGTGATGACCGAGGCGCACAAGACGGGGGACCTCGCCGAACTCGTATGCTCAAATTCCTTTAAATCAGAGCACCTGTCCAATGCCAACGGTCTTCTGAAGCTCGAGCTCAAGATGCTCGGCTCCATGGTCATGGAAGCGGCCCGGGCGGCCAGGGTCCCCGCCGGAAGCGCCCTCTGCGTGGACCGGTCGCGCTTCTCCGATTACATAGCTGAGGCGCTGGGCTCGCATCCGAATATAACCGTCGTGAGGGAGGAGGCGACGTCCGCTCTGGGGGGCGCCGTCAATGTTCTCGCGCCGGGTCCGCTTGCTTCACCGGGGATATCGGCGTATCTCGAAAGCCTCGTGGGCGCGGCTAACCTCTTTTTCTATGACGCCGTCTCTCCGATAATCGAGGCCGATTCCATCGACATGAACAGGGCCTACAGGGCGTCGAGGTACGGCAAGGGTGATTCCACTTACATCAATCTCCCTTTGAACCGCGAGGAGTACGATGCCTTCATAGAGCATATCCGGGGCGCGGAGGTCGCCGAAAAACGCGATTTCGAAGAGGACAGGTTTTTTTCGGCGTGCATGCCGGTGGAAGAGCTGGTGAAGAACGGGTCCGAGACGCTCGCCCATGGATGCATGAAGCCGGTGGGCCTTGAGGACCCGCGCACGGGCCGGAGACCGCATGCGGTGGTGCAGCTCCGACCCGAGAACCTGGAGGGCACCCTTTATGGCATGGTCGGCTTTCAGACCCGGCTCAAGTACGGCGAGCAGAAGCGGATATTCAGGATGATCCCCGGCCTTGCAGGCGCCCGTTTCGTAAGGCTCGGCAGCATTCACAGGAACACCTACGTATGCGCCCCGCGCGTTCTAATGCCCACCCTGGAGCATCGCGCCAAGCATGAGGTTCTGCTCGCAGGCCAGATAACGGGAGCGGAAGGTTATGTCGCCAGCATAGCGACGGGGCTGCTTGCCGGCCTCAACGCCGGCCGCAGGGCGGCCGGGCTGCCCTGCGTCGTTCCGCCGGCCGAAACGGTCCTGGGCGGACTGGCCAGGCATGTTTCACAGACCAGACCTGAGGACTTCCAGCCCATGAATCCCAACTTCGGCCTCCTGCCCCCGCTTGGCGAGAGGGTGCGGGAGCGGCTCTCCAGGAACCTGCTCCTCAGCCAGAGGTCGGCGCTTGCGATGAAGCAGTGGCTTGCCGCCACGGGCCTGGCCCCGAAGGCGGGCGAGAGGATGAGCCCAGATGGAGTCCTATCTTAGACGATTCGTGCTGCATCTCAGTCTTGAACGCAATCTATCCGACCATACTGTAAGCGCTTACGAGAATGACCTAAAGCAATTTCTAGAGTTTCTGCGGCGCGAACTGGGCTCAAGGAGCCCCAGGGTGAACCAGATAGACAAACTCTCCGTCAGGCACTATATGAAGCTTCTCTCGGATAGCGGGCTCAAGGGCAGCACCCTCAGGCGCAAGCTCGCCGCCATAAGGTGCTTCGTCAGGTACCTGGCCGAGAGGGAGAGCGTCAAGGTGAATCCGGTACTGGCGGTCAGGATGCCGCGCATGGAGAGGCGGCTTCCGACTTATATAGACAAGACAAGGATGAGGCGGCTGTTCGACGAGTTCACGAGGAACGACTTCACAGGCCGCCGCGACCTTGCGATCCTGGAGACCTTCTACAGCACGGGCGTAAGACTGGGCGAGCTCCACCTTGTGAACGTGGCCGACGCCGACCTCTTCAGCGGGACGCTCAAGGTTAAGGGCAAGGGCAGGAAGGAGCGCATAGTGCCTGTCGGCACGATGGCGTCCAGGGCTATAAAAGGCTATCTCCCCGAGAGGTCGGGTCTTTTGAAGATACGGAATCGGATGCAGGAGCCGGCGCTTCTCATCAACAAGTTCGGCAAGCGGCTGGCCAGGCGCGGGATACAGAGGGTGGTCCGCCGCTACCTGGAGCGCGTATGCTCGGAAACGAAGATGAGCCCGCATGTGCTCAGGCACACTTTCGCGACGCATATGCTGGATGAAGGGGCGGACCTTCGCGCGGTGCAGGAGCTTCTGGGCCACGCGAGCCTCTCGAGCACGCAGATATACACGCATGTTTCCACCGAGCGGCTGAAGGACACTTACAGGCGCGCGCATCCCCGCGCGTAGAGGAATTGAAGGCAAGAGGTGAGGGCTATGAGCGACGGGACCGCGAGGTTCGGAGTACTGAGATCGACCACCGTAATCGGCGTAAGGCGCGACGGCAAGGTGGCCATGGGTGGAGACGGGCAGGTCAGCCTGGGCGAGACGGTCATGAAGAAGAGTGCCCGCAAGGTCAGGCGCATACACGACGGTAAGATACTCGCCGGTTTCGCCGGGAGCTCGGCGGATGCGCTCACGCTGTTCGAGAAATTCGAGGCCAGGATTGACGAATACAAGGGCAACCTGACGCGCGCGGCCGTTGAGCTTGCAAAGGAATGGAGAACTGATAAGATTCTGAGAAGGCTCGAGGCGCTCCTGGCGGTGATGGACGGCGAACACTCGCTTATCGTAGCCGGCTCGGGCGAAGTCATAGAGCCGGACGACGGGATTGTCGCCCTGGGCTCGGGCGGCGCCTACGCCCTGGCGGCGGCCAGGGCGCTTGTGAAGCACTCCGATCTCAGCGCTCGGGAGATCGTGGAGGAGTGCCTGAAGATTGCATCCGGGATCTGCGTCTATACCAATGACCAGATCACGATTGAGGTACTTGAATAGAGGTAGTCGAATAGATGAAGCGAAAAGCGGGTCAGCTCACTCCACGGACGATAGTGAAGGAGCTTGACAAGTATGTCATCGGCCAGGGCAAAGCCAAGAAATGCGTCGCCATCGCGCTCAGGAACAGGTGGAGGCGCCAGCAGATAAAGGGCGATCTCAGGGAGGAGATCATGCCCAACAATATCATCATGATCGGTCCCACGGGTGTGGGCAAAACCGAGATCGCCAGGCGGCTTGCCAGGCTTGCCCGCGCGCCCTTCATGAAGGTTGAGGCGTCGAAGTTCACCGAGGTGGGTTACGTGGGCCGCGATGTCGAATCCATGATCCGCGACCTCACCGAGCTCTCGGTGAGCATGGTGAGAGAAGAGAAGACGGAGGAGATCGAGGAGGCGGCGGCCGCGAACACGGAGGAGCGCATACTGGACCTGCTGCTTCCCGCTCCCGGGAAGCCCGCTGACATACTCCCGGGCGCCCGGGCGGGGCAGGAGGAGGACAGGGCCAAGGCGACGCGCGAGAAGCTCCGCGATAAGCTGAGAAGGGGCGAGCTGGAAGAGAGAAAGATCGAGATCGAGGTCAGCCCGCGCGCTTTCCCGATGATAGAGATCTTCACGCCTGGCGGCGTGGAGGAGATGGACATCAACCTCCCGGAAATGCTTGGCGGCATGCTGCCGGGCCGGAGGAAGCGCCGGAAGGTGACCGTGGGCGAGGCGCGCGGCGTCATCGCCCAGGAGGAGGCGCAGAAGCTAATCGACATGGACAAGGTGGTGGCCGAGGCCGTGGAGCGGGTGGAGAACTCGGGCATCATATTCATAGACGAGATAGACAAGATCGCGGGCCAGAAGTCATCTGTGGGGCCGGATGTTTCTCGCGAGGGCGTGCAGAGGGATCTCCTGCCGGTGGTCGAGGGCTCGAGTGTGCCGACCAAGTACGGAATGGTGCGCACCGACCATATCCTGTTCATAGCCGCCGGCGCATTCCATTCATCAAGACCGTCCGATCTTATACCCGAGCTCCAGGGCCGTTTCCCCATACGCGTGGAGCTCGACAGCCTCACCGGGGAGGACTTCGCCCGGATACTCGTGGAACCGAGGAACGCGCTGATCAAGCAGTACAAGGCGCTGCTCAAGACCGAGGGAGTGGACGTCATCTTCACGGACGACGCCATAACCGGGATAGCTGCAATCGCCTCCAGGGTCAATGAAACCGCAGAGAACATAGGGGCCCGAAGGCTGCACACCGTAATGACTACTTTGCTGGAGGAGATTCTCTTCGACGTGCCGAGCATGAAGAAGAAACGGATAAAGATAACCGGCGTTGAGGTGACCGAGAGACTTAGCGGTATCGTTGAAGACGTGGACCTCACGCGTTACATTCTCTGATAAAAGGCAAGTCAGGGAGGGAGCAATTATGTGGGATCGAAAGCACTTCATGACCATATATGACCTCGACGGCAGCGAAGTGAAGGAAGTGCTCGACTACGCAATCGAGACCAAGAAGAAGGCCAGGGCCGGGAAGCTGCCCCCGCTGCTCGCCGGCAAGTCGATGGCGATGATCTTCAGGAAACCCAGTCTACGCACGAGGATGAGTTTCGAGATGGCCATGGTGGGCGCAGGCGGATACGCGTTCTACGTATCGGACGAAGAGATCAAGCTCGGAAGGAGAGAGGCGGTATGCGACGCCTCGCGCGTGGTCTCCCGGTTCGTCGACATCATGATGATAAGAACGTTCGACCAGGCCGAGGCCGAGGAGCTGGCGAGATTCGCCGGCGTGCCGGTGATCAACGGGCTCACCGACATGTACCACCCCTGCCAGGTAATGGGTGATATAATGACGGTCATAGAGCACAAGGGCCGGATCGAAGGGCTCAAGGTCGCCTTTCTGGGCGACGGCAACAACGTTGCCAACTCCTGGATCAACGCGGCGGCGAAGCTCGACTTCGAGTTTGTGCTCGGCACGGTCAGGGGATATGAACCAGATGAGGCCATTCTCTCCCGCGCCAGGGCCGACGGCGCCAGGGTCGAAATCCTGTACGACCCGGTTGAGGCAGTGAGAGACGCGTCGGTCGTTTACACGGATGTATGGACCAGCATGGGCCAGGAGGCGGAGGCCGGGAAGCGCGGGGAAGATATGGGAGGCCTCCAGGTCAACGGAGAACTCCTCGGCAAGGCATCGCCGGGCGCCATAGTGCTGCACTGTCTGCCGGCGCACCGGGGAGAGGAGATAACGGACGAGGTTATGGACGGCCCGCAGTCGGCCGTGTTCGACGAGGCCGAGAACCGCATGCACATACAGCGGGCCATCATCTTGAAGCTGCTCTTAAAATGAGTAAACTCCTTACATTCCTGCTTGTGGGACTCTGTCTTCTGGCGGCGACCTGCGCCAAGCGCGGTATGCCTTCCGGCGGCCCGCCCGACGAGACTGCGCCTTTTGTCGAAGCGCTGGAGCCGTTGAGCGGGTCCACGGAGGTGAGCCTCGATTCGGACTTCCGCATCACCTTCTCAGAGCCAATGAAGAAGAGGACCGTGGAGATGGGCATCGTGGTGAGCCCGCCACTCCGGTACAGGGAGCGATACTGGGACGACAGAACTTACGTGCTTGTCCCTGAGGACGGACTCGTTCCGCATACCACCTATCTCGTCTCAGTGACCAACAAGGCTGCGGATTCGCATGGTATTAAGATGACATCGACTTTCGTCGGGGGATTCTCGACGGGAGTGACGCTGGACGCCGGTCAGCTCTCCGGCAGGGTTACGTGGAAGCAGATCAAGGTGGACGACGCGGCAGTCGTCGTTATGGACGCCGACACCCTCGCCATCGCGACCGGCTTTCCCCGGGACAAGCCGGTTTACCTCACGCTGACGGGCAACGGCGGTCTTTATGAAGTCCCGTTCGTCGACACCACAAGATCTTACTGGGTGCTGGCGTACATGGACAAGAACGCCAACGCGGAGTACGATGAAGATGAAATCGTGGGGTGCTTCCCGGGCAAAGTGGACTTCCTGAGTGGCGGCGAACAGTCGGGCGTCGACATACTGCTGTGCAGGGAGACCCTGACCGGCGCCGTCAAAGGAAGTGTGGACAGCCTGACGCTTTCGCTTTACCCTCAGGTGGGAGTGCGGGCGAGCTCCGATGCGGATTCGGCGCTCTCCTACGAGACGATTTGCGACAAGAAGGGCGCCTTCGCTCTGACATGCGTGGAGCCCGGGAGCTACTCGGTTGGTTTTTACGCCGATTCTGACTCGAACTCTGTCATAGGAGAAGGCGATTCGCTTTTCTACGGGGTCGCCGGTCCGGTTGACGTGAAACCATGCCTTGAAGTGATATTGAGCGCCCCCGTGCCCGGGATGCCCGAAGACGTGGCGCCGCCGGACAGCGCGGGGGACGCCGGGAGAGATAGCGATTGAAGATCAGATTTACCAAGATGGCGGGCTCGGGAAACGACTTCATCTTTGTGGGCCCTGCCTTCGCGGGCCTCAGTGGCCGGGCGCCCGAGCTGGCCAGAAGTCTCTGCGAGCGGCGGAAGGCGATCGGCGCCGACGGGCTTGTATTTGTAGATGACTCCGAAGAGACGCTTTACATGCGCTATTATAACAGCGACGGTTCGGAAGCCGACTTCTGCGGCAACGGGGCGAGGTGTTTTGTCTTATACGCGATAGAGAAGAAGATACGCGAGGGTAAGGTCGAATTCGGCACCGGGGCGGGGAGGCACCTGGGAGAGGTGACGCCGGACGGCGTTCGTGTAAGCATGGAGGCCCCCAGGCTCATAGGCGACGAGATGCTGGAGGTGGCGGGTGATACGAGGCTTGTTACGCTTGCCGAGGCAGGCGTCCCGCACGCGGTGCTCCTCAGCGGGGACGTGAGCTCGGTGGACGTTGAAAGACTGGGCCGCGAGATAAGGATGCACCCTCAATTCCAGCCGGAAGGCGCCAACGCCGACTTCGTGGAAACCGGCGGGCGCGATGGATTCCCGATAAGAACTTACGAACGCGGCGTCGAGAGCGAAACGCTCGCCTGCGGCAGCGGCTGCGTGGCCGCGGCCCTGGTTCTGAGGTCGAAGAACATCACCGGGAGCAAGTCGGCTTTCCGCGTTGCGTCCGGCGATGTGCTTCAGGTCGAAATCCCCCGCAAGGGCGAGGAGGGTGAGGCCTACCTTACGGGCCCCGCGCGCATAGTCTATGAGGGGGAGACGGATATTAAGGAGTGAGCGCGTATGTTTGAAGGCACTTATGTGGCTATGGTCACGGAATTCAAGGACGGGCGCGTTGACGTGGACGGAGTCCGGGCGCTTGCCGAGAGGTTGATCGCAGGAGGCGTCAGCGGTCTCGTGCCGGTGGGTTGCACGGGGGAGGCGGCGACGCTTTCGGTCGAAGAGCGCGCCCTGGTAATAAAGGCCGTGCTGGCGGCGCGGGGCGACGACAAGTCGGTCAAGGTCGTGCCGGGGACGGGTACGAATGCCACGGAAACTTCGGTCGAGCTGACGAAGATGGCCGCCGACATGGGCGTCGACGGCGCGATGCTGATCACGCCCTATTATAACAAGCCCACGCAGGGCGGGCTCATAAAGCACTACGAGACCGTTGCAGCCAGCGTCAACCTGCCGATAGTGCTGTACAATGTTCCCGGCAGAACCGGTGTCAACATGCACCCCGACACCGTCCACGAGCTGGCGGCCATAGACAATGTGGTCGCCGTCAAGGAAGCCAGCGGCTCGATAGACCAGGTTTCCAGGATAACCAGGTCGACCAGGATCACGGTTCTCTCGGGCGACGACTCGCTCACGCTTCCCATGATGGCGGTAGGCGCCAGAGGCGTGGTCTCGGTCGCGGGCAATGTGGCCCCCGGCGATGTCAGCGACATGGTGAGCTCTTTCCTCGCGGGTGACGCCGAGGAGGCCAGGCGAATACATCTGAGGCTGCTGCCCCTGTTCCACGTGCTCTTCATCGAGACCAATCCGGGTCCTGTCAAGGCCGCCCTCAAGCTCATGGGTGCCGGAAGCGGCGAACTCAGGCTGCCGCTGGTTCCCATATCGGGTGAGAGCGAAAGCGAAGTCCGCGCCGTGCTGGGCGGGCTCGGTTTCGTGGGAGGATAGCGCCGTGCTGAAGCTCTGTTTCGTGGGCGGGCTGGGGCGGATGGGCCATGCCATGGCCGCGATTGTCGAAAAGGACAAGGACTTCAGCATAGTCTCGGTGCTCGAGGCCGAGGAAGCCGCCCGGAGCTGCCCCGACTATGCCGCGCGGACCGGCTACTCGAAGAACGAGGTGCTGGTGACAGCGGATGCCGCAGCGGCGCTCGGCCCTGCGGATGTAGTCGTGGACTTCTCGCTTCCCGCGGGCTTCGATGCGCTGCTCGCCGGGATCGCGAATACTCCGAGACCACTAGTGACAGGCACCACCGGTGTTGACGATAAAGAGGACAGGCTGGCTTCGATCGCAGAGAAGGCCGCAGTCGTAAGCGCGCCCAACATGTCTGTAGGGGTCAATATCCTGTTCGCTCTTTCCGGGCTGGTCGCGGGTCTGGCCGGCGAAGCGGCCGACATAGAGATCATCGAGACGCATCACCGCTTCAAGAAGGACGTCCCCAGCGGCACGGCGATCGAAATCGCGAGACGCATAGGCGAGGCGACTGGGAAAGAGGTCAAGGTGGGCCGCGGCAGGGGGACACAGGAGAGAGGCGGCCAAGTATTCATACACTCCATTCGAATGGGCGGAGTCGCAGGCGAGCACGAGGTGAGTTTCTCGCTTGAAGGCGAGGTGCTCAAGATGGACCACATGGCTCTGTCGCGCGAGTGTTTCGCCGCGGGAGCCCTGAAGGCAGCCCGCTTTGCGGCGGACGCCGCCCCCGGCATATACTCGATGCTCGATGTTCTGAAACTCATTTCGCGGGAGAGGTGACAAGTTGAAAACCACGTCATGGATCATTCTGTTCGTAGGAATTGTCTTCATAGCCGCGGCGATCGCCTTCTTCATAGTCCTGACGGCCGGCGGTCTGTTGCCGGAAGGGCGGGGGGGCGGCCTTTCGCTGGGCAAGAAGGTCGGTCTCATCGAGATCACGGGCACGATTATCGAACCCACCGAATATGTGGGGCAGATCACCGACTTCGGTGAGGACTCGAGCATAAGAGCTCTGGTCGTGCGGGTGGAGAGCCCCGGCGGCGGAGTGGCGGCGTCGCAGGAGATCTACGAGGCCATGCGCAATGTAAGAGACAGCGGTACTCCCGTGATCGTCTCAATGGGCGGGATCGCGGCCAGCGGCGGCTATTATGTCGCCTGCGGGGCGGACTCGATACTCGCGAATCCCGGGACGCTCACCGGGAGCATCGGCGTGATAATGAATTTCCCCATGGCCCGGGAGCTCATGCGCAAGGTCGGGCTCGAATGGGAAGTCCTCAAGACCGGTGAATTCAAGGATACGGGCTCATTCGCGAGGCCGATGACCGACCGCGAGCGGGCGCTTCTGGAGGAGATATTGTTCGATGTCTACGACCAGTTCGTTTCCGTGGTCTCGACGGAAAGGAACATGACCGTAGACGAAGTCAAGAAGATAGCGGACGGCAGCGTATACACAGGGCGTCAGGCCCTCGAGATGGGCCTGGTGGACAGGTTGGGCGGCCTCAGGGACGCCATCGATCTCGCCGCCGATATGGGCGGCATAAGCGGCAAACCCACGGTGGTCAAGCCGCGCAAAGACCTCTGGACCATATGGGATCTCATAGAGGAACTCGTGGGGGCCGCCTCCAGGATGGCCAATTCAAGCGCTTCCCTGGAATATTCATTCAGGTAAGTCTTTTTATTAAAATAAGTTTGACAAGTTCTTGCGGGATTTGCTAACTTGCTTTGGGCAAAAGAGTAGAGGGTGTTACTTTGCCTATATTCGAATATGAATGCGCTAAGTGCAAGAAGGTATTTGAGGTAATCTGCTCAGGCGGTACCTCTGAGAGAGTCACTTGTCCCGAGTGTTCCTCGGCCAAAGTGAACAAGCTGCTTTCCTGCTTTAGCGTAGGTTCGGCTGCAACCGGGGCGGGGCCGGACGGCAAGAGTTCAAACGCCTGTACTTCATGCGCCACCAGGAACTGCAGTTCTTGTGGCTAAAGGGAGTTCCTGCTAAGGAGGGTACACGATGACTAAGGCCGACATTGTCGAAGAGGTGGCTAACGCGACGGGTCTTACCAAGCGCGACGTCGGCGTTGTGGTTGACTTACTCCTTGAGACGATATCACAGGCCCTAGCAGACAGGGAACGCATCGAAATCAGGGGTTTCGGCAGTTTCAAGGTAAAGACCAAGAAGGCAAGGATGGCCCGGAATCCGAGGACGGGTGAGCGGGTGCAGGTGCCTGAAAAGGTCGTTCCCTATTTCAAGGCTTCGAGACAGTTTATCAAGCTTGTTGACTCCGCCTGAGTAATAGCTTAAATATACGGATACTGGGTGAATGGAGGTGTTTTGTAGTTGCCTTGCGGACGAAAGCGTAAAAAACAGAAGATCAAGACGCACAAGCGTAAAAAAAGACTGAGACGAGACCGGCATAAGAAGAAAAAGAGATAGTGGTCCTTAAGTGGAGCCGACCAGGAAAGATATCGTATCAGTCCTGAGCGATGCCAGCTCCCAGGGCCTCAAGGCCAGGGAAATCGCTCGTCGGCTCCATGTCAGGGCCAAGGACCTCAAGTCCTTCAGGCGCCTTCTCGACGAGCTCGAGACCGAAGGGTCGATTGTACTGGGCAGGAGAAGGCGTTATTATCTACCCAGCCGGGCCGGCCACATCACCGGGCGCTTCTCGGGCTACGGGCTGGAAGTGGCGACCCTCATACCGTCGGACGGCTCGCCGTCACTCACCATCAATGCCGGGAATTTCTCAGGCGCCAGGCACGGCGACATGGTGGCCGCGCGTATCGTCAATGGCCCGGACGGAGAGAAGCTCGCTCAGGTGGTCAAGGTCATCGAAAAGGCGTCCGCGGAAACCATCGGCGAGGTTTACGGCTCGGGCGATGAAAAGGTAATCGGGGTCGAACCCGGAAAGCGCTACAGGAGAGTGATGTTCGATAAGAAGTCAAAAGCAAAACCCGGAGATTATGTGGTTGTAAAAATAGACACATGGGGCGAACCATACGAGAAGGCGCGCGGCCGCGTCTCGGAGGTGCTGGGGGGTAAACTCAGCCCCGGCGAGGATTTCGCGAGAATAGTGAGGGAGCATAACCTGCCCCTTGACTTCCCGCGTGATGTCAAAAGAGAGGTTACGAAAATACCGGACGCGATCCCCGAATCGGAAGTCGCCAGGAGGGAGAATCTCCGCGGCCTTCTCACGTTCACCATCGATCCCGAAGACGCCAAGGATTTCGACGACGCAATATCGGTAGAGAAGATTGACACCGACAGGTTCCGGGTGGGAGTCCACATCGCAGATGTGAGCCACTATGTCCGCGAGGGCTCTCGGCTCGATAACGAGGCACTGGCGCGCGGCCGAAGCGTTTACCTCGTCGACAGGGTCATACCCATGCTCCCCGACAAACTGTCGGGCGATCTGGCCTCGTTGAGGCCCGAGGAGGAGCGGCTGACCCTCAGCGTGTTCATGGAACTCGACAGGAGGGGCGGGTTGCTCTCATATGAGATAAAGGAGAGCGTCATAAGAAGCGACATGCGCCTCACCTATGACGAGGCCCAGAACCTCATAGAGAAGCGTTTCCGCTGGCGGGCGTCCAGGACGGTGAAGAAAGTCTCCGAGGCCCTCAAGTACGCCAACTTCATTGCCCGGGCGCTCAACGACAAACGCAAGGCGCGGGGCGCCATAGAGATGGAGACCTCCGAGGTCGACATCAAGGTCGACTCCACGGGCAGGGCCGTTGAAATAAAGCCGGGGAAGAGGCTCGAGTCACACCGGCTCATCGAGGAGCTCATGATTCTCGCAAATGAGATCGTCGCGGAGCATATGTCCTATATGGGGAGGATGTTCATCTACAGGGTGCACGAGGTTCCCGATGAGGATGACATGAGAGACCTCTCGGTATTCGCCGACGGCTTCGGCCATCGCTTCAGGTGGACGAAGGGCGTTTCGCCTCACGCGCTTCAGGCGCTGCTCGAAAGGGCCAAGGGGCGCCCCGAAGAACTCATCATATCCATGTACCTGCTGAGGAGTCTCAAGAAGGCCGTTTACTCCGAGAGAAACGTCGGCCATTTCGGGCTGGCGAGCAGGTGCTATACGCACTTCACTTCTCCCATCAGACGGTATCCCGACCTCGTTGTTCACAGATTGCTCAAGCGTTACGGCATCAAGAAGCTTTCGCCCCGGGACACCGACGGGCTCCTGAGATTCGTGAAGCGGGCAAGCTCGGTTGCCACGGCGAGGGAAATAGAGGGCGACGAGGCCGAACGCGCCGCCATAAAGGCCAGGGTGTGCGAGTTCATGGAGCAGCGAATCGGCGAGGAGTACTGGGGCACGATATCGGGAATACTGGATTTCGGTTTCTTCGTTATTCTCGACGAGAACCTGGCGGAGGGGCTCGTCCATGTCTCAACCCTCGGCAAGGACTATTACACGCTGGATAGAACCAAGACCGCGCTGTTCGGTACGCGCACCGGAACTCAGTTCTCCGTCGGCGACAGGGTGAAGGTGAAGGTGGTGCGAGTCGACCGCATGAAGCGCGAAATCGACTTCATGCTGCTGGCGCGCGAGGGGCGGGAAGGCGAGATGCCCTTCTACACCGAGCCGAAACGCAAGGCGAAGAGACGTGAGATCTTCAAGAGGACGGAGGAGGGCGCCAAGCGCGCCAAGGCCGTCCGCGCGCGCAGGGACGCCAAAGAGGAGAGAAGTGAAAGGCGCGCCGCCACGCCCAAGGGCAAGGGCGGCGTCAGGCCCGGGCGCGGGCGCAAGCCCCGACCGGGTGCGAAGCCCGGAAAGAAAGCTGCCGCAAAGCCGGAAGGGCAAAAGCGCCGGAAGACGGAATACAGGGCCGGGGCCAAGGATGAGGCCGGGACCAAGGCCAGGACCAAGGCCAGGGCCGGGGGCGGGACAAGAGCCGGGACAAATGAAAAGGCCGGCTCGGAAACCGGGAATAAGCCCCGTCGTGGGCGGCATCGGGACTCCGGGAAGAGCGCGGGAGATAGGCGCAAACAGAGCCGCAGGAGCGGCAGGCCGCGAAGGCCGCGGGGCGGAAACCCCGGATCCGCCAAGGTGAACAAGCCATGAGCGAGAATGTGAGAGTGAGATTCGCGCCCAGCCCCACGGGCCACCTACATGTCGGCGGGGCGCGCACGGCCCTCTTCAACTGGCTTTTTGCCCGGAGCAAGGGCGGCTCGTTCATACTGCGTATAGAGGACACGGACCAGGAACGCTCGACGGAGGAGTCTTATCGCGGGATAGTCAGCGCGATGAGATGGCTGGGGCTCGACTGGGACGAGGGGCCCGAAGTGGGCGGCGAGTGGGGACCCTATTTGCAGTCGGAGCGGAGGGAGGGCTACAGGGAATCGGCCGGGAGACTCGGGGCGGAAGGACTTGCCTACCCGTGTTTCTGCACCGCGGACGAACTCGCGGAGCGCAGGGAGGCCATGAGACAACTCGGACAGGATCCCAGGTATGACAGGAAGTGCAGGGATCTGGACGCGGCGACCGTCGGGAACCTCCTGGCCGAGGGCAGGCCGCATGTCATGAGGCTCAAGACTTCCGATGAGGGGACGATTGAGTTCGACGACCTGGTGCACGGCAGAATAGCGGTTCCGGCCGGGCAGATCGACGATTTCATCATCGTCAAGTCGGACGGCTATCCGACTTACAATTTCGCTTGCGCGGTTGACGACTCACGAATGAAGATAACCCATATCATAAGGGGCGACGACCATCTCTCCAACACGCCGCGGCAGGTGCTCATATATGAAGCCCTGGGCATAACGCCGCCGGCTTTGGCCCACGTACCGCTTATCATGGGGCCGGACAAGGCCAGACTCAGCAAGCGCCATGGTTCCACCTCCATACAGCAGTTCAGGGACGACGGCTATCTGCCGGAGGCGATGGTGAACTACCTCGCGCTTCTCGGCTGGTCCTATGACGACTCGGCGCAGCTTTTCACCACCGGCGAGCTCGTGGAGAAGTTCTCCCTGGATAGAGTGAGCGACACGCCCGCCATCTTCGATTACAAGAAGCTCCTCTGGATGAACGGCGAGCACATGAAGAGGGGGCCCGTGGAGAAGAGGGTACAGCTCGTGACGCCTCACCTGGAAGCGGCAGGGCTTGTCAAGCAGCCGGTCGACGGTGAGAAGCTGGCTTTCATCAGGCGCGTAGTCGAGGTTGTGGGCGACCGCCTCAAGATGCCTCGGGACATAGTCGAGCTCTCGGATTTCTTCTTCCTGGACGAAGTCGAATACGAAGATAAGGCCGGCGAGAAGTTCTTGAGGCGCCACTATGTCGGCCCGGCCTTCAGGATACTGGAAGACCGCCTCCAGAAACTCCATGCCTACAACGAGCTCGGCATCGAAGAGGTCATGCGCGGCCTCGCCGGCGAGATGGGCCTCAAGGCAGGCGAGCTCATACATCCGGTGCGGGTGGCTCTAACGGGCCGCCGCAACAGCCCGGGCATATTCGAAGTGATGACGCTTCTCGGCAAGGACAAGGTCCTTGAGAGGCTCGCCAGAGCGCGCAAGGCCTACGCGTAGAGACGGCACAGGCCCCGCCCATTCAACTTGACAGCCCCATGGGCCGAAGATATATTAGGTCAGGCACTTCGCTGGGGTGTCGTCTAATGGCAGGACAGCAGACTCTGGATCTGTTTGTGGGGGTTCGACTCCTCCCACCCCAGCCAATACCATCCGATACTTGAATCAGCGTATCAGGTGACCCGGTCTCGCATCCTAGAGGTTGGCGGATATGACTAATCTGAACGACGTTAAGGTGGGCGGCAAGCCCATCAGCGAATGGACTATCGAAGATCATAACAGGGCGCTCAATGACCTGGGCGCGCATATCTATAAGCCGCTGGACGGGGTGCTGGTGCTGGGCGCGGGTTCCACGCCCTATATGCTCAAGGTCCGCATGACAACGGGCGACGGGCGGGAGGAAGAGCGGGAAATAGTGGACGCTCTTGCCTGTTACTCGGCGGTCCCCTTCGGCCATAGCGACAGGGTCATGGTGGAGGGCATTCAGGACTTCATTGGCAGGATGGCCACGATCCCGCGCTCGATATCGCACGAGTATCTGGGCCCCTGGCTGGTGGCGCTCAAGGAATATACGGGATACGACATGTTCCTTCCCAAGAGCAGCGGCACCGAGGCCAATGAAGCGGCGATCAAGGCAATAAGAAAATGGGGGCGCCGGTACGGCGGCAAAGACGGCAAGGGGATCAAGCCCCCCGATATACCCGTGATAATCTCCGCCAAGAACTCCTTCCACGGCAGGGGCTTCGGTTCCACCACCCTGATGACTGACGAGGTTTCGAAACAGGACGTGGGACCATTGCTTCCCGGGGTCGACCATGTGCCGTTTAATGATGTTGATGCCATGGAGGCCAAGATCGGGGAACATGCGGGTTCGGTGGCGGCCATCTTCTTAGAGCCCATACAGGCCGAGGCCGGCATCTTCATTCCGGACGACGACTATCTCAAGAAGGTGCAGCAGCTGGCGAAAGAGAATAACATCCTCTTCGTGCTCGACGAGGTCCAGACGGGTTTCGGAAGATGCGGGACAGATTTTGCCTGGCAGCTCTACGGTCTGGAGATGCCCGATCTCCTCACCCTGGGCAAGGCCATGAGCGCGGGTTTCCTTCCCATAAGCTGTCTGTGCGGCAAGAAGGAGATCATGGAGCTCTTCGTGCCTCATAGCGAGGGCAGCACCTTCGGCGGCTTCCCGCTCGCGGCCTACGTGGGCATGCTGACGCTTTCCGAGCTCAAGCGGCGCAAGATCACCCGGATGGCCGCGGAGAAGGGCAAATACATGCGCGGCAGACTGGACGAGGTCGCCCGCAAATACCCGGAGAAGGTCAAGGAAGTGAGGGGCAAGGGGCTCCTGTTCGGCCTCGAGATACATCCCCAATACGACGGCCATGACCTCAGCGCCGGTATGCTGCGGCATGGAGTCTATGCCAAGGAGACGCACTGCACCAACCTCAGGCTGGCTCCTCCCATCGTCATAGACGAGGAGGGCATGAACACCATCGTGGCTGCCCTTGACGAGACGCTTGCCGGGATGGAGGCCAGGAATCCCGCGTGCGCCCCCGAACCGGGCTACCCTTAGAATCGGCCCTTTCTGCAGCAACTGAGGCCTCCCACTGTGTTATAATCTATCCTGAAATCAGTATGTATTGCGGATAGGGGGCCCATATGCCGATTGCTCATTGCCGGGTCGCATTCTGGGTGGCTTTGGCTCTGGTGGCGCTGTCCGCCCCGTGCGGCGCAGAGACCCTGGACCTCGTGCCGAGTCCGGCCTCGAACTATCGCTGGCGGGACGTGGCGACCTATGTCTATTCGCCCGCATATCAGGCGACTTATCTATATGACAGCGCCGGCGTGACCGTGGACTTCGATCGCTGCCGGGACTCGGTCTTCGCCGGGCATCTCACCGCCACGGATCTTAAGCCCAACTTCGCCTACCAGATAAAGCTCGTGGGCAAGCCCGAGGGGATCTGGGGGAGCGCCGGGGACGATACCACGAATGAGCGAATCGGTTATGCCGGCCGCTGGTGGCGGGTTACGCCGAACCCCGGGAACAGCAATGATGCGGACTACGAGGCCCATAGAGACGATCCGGATTACATATATGAGGGTTATCTCGTCTTCGACTTCTTCACGACCGACCGCTTCGGAGCTGCCGAACTCGACTTCGCCTCGACGAGCTCCTACCATGTCCTGTGGTGGGAGGACCAGCGGACGAGGGGTAGCTGCGACAGTCCGGTCGAATGGAGCACCGTGACGGGCTTCGCGAGCGATCCGGCTTATGACGAGGACGTGGGCCCTACGGAGGTGGGCGTGTACGCCGAGATCGAGAGGCTCTGTTACGGCGAGACGACCCTGCCCGGGGGACACTATAACTGCAGGTTCGCGCTCACCGAGGAGAGCTTTCACCAGAGCGGCCCCGGTGAGGGAGGATGGGCGACCGTGCTCGTATGCGACACCCTCACCTTCGAGATAGACTGCGCAGCCGGCGTGCCGGGCGTGCCGCGTGACCGGCTTCTGCGAGAATACTGCTTGGGGCCCAATCCCTTCGGCGACAGGGTGTCCCTTGAGTTCACCGTCCCCGCGGCCGGGCGGGCAGAGATGGTGATCTATGACATGCGCGGCAGGCTCATTCGGAGATGCGGGGCGGAGTTGCCTGGTGCCGGCGCCCGGGTCCTATCCTGGGACGGGACCGACTCGGCCGGCAGGCAGGTGGCAGAGGGGATCTACTTTTATCATCTTAAGTCCGGGGACGCCCCGGATGCGACAGGCAAGTTAGTACTGCTTCGCTAGCGGAGCCGGACGCGGGCGGCGTCCGGCAATCGATCCGGCTCCTGCGGAAACCGTTCAGTCCTGCTTCTCAAGCGAGATGTAATATGACAGGCCGTAGTACATTCTCTCCGCGGCCGATATTGCGGTCAATGAGCCGGCCAGCCTGTCCCCGTCGCGCACTATGTCCAGGACCGCGACATGGGGCCGGCGCATGGCGTCCCCGGTGGGCACCCGGGCGTCAACCCACCCGTAGATGCGGTTACCGGCGATGCCGGTGTTATTGAGCACCCTGTCGAAGAGGTACTGGTTCTCAAGCACCCAGGTCCTGTCGACGTCGAGCGGCTTGAGGAAGTGAATATCGCCGTCCTCCTGAAAGACCATGTAGACGGGTACGCCGCCCTCGTAGGTCTTGATCTCGCCCCTCCACGTGCCGGTGAACTCCGGCGCGGCTTCGTACTCGCTGAACCCGGACTGGCTCGGGGCGGCGCCCCCTTCCGGATTGCTCCCGTACTCGGGGAGGAGTGTGCCGAGTATCATGTCGGCTATGCGCCCGGGCGGGAATTCGTCGTTATAGACGTTAAGGAGCACAACCACCGCGATACCCTCTGCCGGGACCAGCTTGAGTATGCACCTCGCCCCGCCTATGCCGCCTTCATGCCAGACGGTTCGGTAGCCGTTGTCGTTCTCCTTGAAGAACCAGCCGAGACCGTAGAGGTCGTCCGACGGGTACTCGGCGCCAGCATCCGTTTGGGTATGCATGGCGTCGATGGCGGCGTGGCTTAGTAACTGGGGCGACCCCGGCATTTTGTTCTTGAGATGCAGCATCCCGAAGCGAAGCAGGTCATAGGCGGTGGAGAAACCCTCGGCTGCGCCCGGCGTATCGGTGCGTATTCCCGGTATGCTCTCCATGTCAAGGTCATACTTAACTGCCGCAAGACGGGCGTACTCGGGATTGAGCCCGACCCAGGACGTCACCATTCCGAGCGGCGCCATGACCTCTTCCAGCATGAACTCGTCGAAGGGTCTGCCCGTGACCTCCGAGATGATATGGCCCAGGATGCCGTATCCCAGGTTGGCGGACTGGAAGACCTCGCCGGGAGGGTGCAGCAGTATGCCGTATCGCTCGACCGTCTCCTCTATGCCGGGCGGGTCATAGCCCTCGTCCTCGTAGAAGTAGTTGAAATGCATCGGCAGGCCAGAGGTATGGTTGAGAAGATGCCTTATGGTGACATCCCGTGACTCGCCGCCGTATGACTTGAACTCAAGGGGCATCATGTAATGCTCGACAGGTCTATCCAGGTCTATTTCGCCTCGCTCGGCCAGCATCATCACGGCGGTTGCCGTCAGAGGTTTGGTAATGGACGCTATGGGGTAGGGGGTATGGGCCGTGGTCCTGCGCCTTGCCGGCCCGTCAGCCCATCCGAAGCCCTCCAGCCAGACTATCTTGCCGCCCTGCGCCACTCCCACGGCCGCCGACGGTATGGTCATATCGGCGATTGCGTCCCCTATTACCGAGCGCACGTCGCTGAACTTCTCGTTGGGCACCCGTCCGACCGGAACCGACGTCTGGGCGTGTCCGACTGCGGCCGCCGCAAGCAGTGCGAGAGCGATTGCCGTGGGTATCGCAAGGAGCTTTGTAATCTTCATGGTCAGCCTCCCGGGAGATCGGAACCAGGGGTCCTGCCTGAGCCACATCGACCGCGGCATGGACGCCTGCTATAGCGTCTTCACTCTAACCGCGGCTCTCCGGGTTGTCAATCTCGAGGCCAATGAGCCGTTTCAGTCGATTTCCTCCCGGGGAGCCCTGAGGAGTTCGAGCATCGGGCTGCCGGTCGACTTCTCGGGACAGAATCCCATGAGCTCCCCGACGGTGGGGACTATGTCGCATAGCGTCCGCGGCGTAGTCGATACGAAGCCTTCCTTTATGTCCGGACCTATGGCCAGAAGCTGTATGGTCCGGCAGCCCTCGCACTCGCAGCCGTGGCCGGTCCAGTCGTCCGTGTGGCGGCCGTGGTCATTGGTGACGAACATGGTAGTCTTGCCCGCGTAAATGGAGTCTTCTTCAACGAATTCCCAGACCATACCCACTATGCTGTCCGCGAGTTCGATGGCGCGAGTATAATAGCTCCAGCTCCCGGAGTGCCCGAAATGGTCCACGCGGTCGAAGTAGAGAACCGCAAAGGAGGGGTGGTGCTCCGACAGCATGGCCTCCGACTCATGCCAGACATCCATGTCCGTCTCCCCGACCGAGTGATAGACAGGCCAGTAGTCCTTGCCGTATTCGGAGTCCAGGCTCGCCTTCCAGGGGCAGCCGACGTCGGGGAGTACGTATATGCAGTCCTCCTTCGACCGGCAGAGCTGCTTCCTGTAGTACTCGAAAATCGTCGGGAGTTCGCAGCGGCTGTTCCAGTTGCCCCCGCAGTCCTTGTCTGCGAAGGGGAGCACCTCGGTCCACGCGCCGCACCAGATGGCGGGTATAGCGCGGCTGGTGAATGTGTGGCGGTCATTGGTGAAGGGCTCGACTATGGCGCCCCTCTTGCTCAGCGCGTCCATCTTCGGCACGAATTGCCTGGCCGGATCGCCGAGACCTTCCGAGTAGCGCAGACCGTCTATAATGACCAGGATGACATTCTCGGTCTCATAGGGTTCGGCCGCCCGCGCCTCGCCCATGGAGAGGAGAAACCAGGCGGCCAGGCACAGCCACAGCAGGGTGCTGAGATCACGGCCATTTCTGCGGCGTTTGAATGTGCTTTGCGTCATCGTCCCTATATTAACCCCCGGCGCATTCACATGGCAATCGGATTAAGCACGCCGCCTCTGCTGGTTCATCTTCCCGACGACGAGTACAGCCCGGAGATGCGCTGCCGGGGGGCAGCCAACGGCACTGTGCATGTGAACTCGCAGGGTTAGGTGGAGCCATGCCCATTCTGTCGTTACGCCAGCGATAACATCATGGAGAAGAGCCCCGAGGAGATTATGGACCCGGAGTCCCTCAACGCGCTTCGCCGGAGCCCCGCGCTTTATCGCAGGACCCGCCTGGGCTGCGCGCTGGTGGAGAACAGCGGAACCGTTATTGACATCGCCGCCGCGTGCGGCGCCGGACCTACCGGTAGACCCCGGCTATGGACCCCCAGCGGGCGCCTCGACCGGCGGGATAACCGGAGCCCGCTGTGGCGCATTAAGGTCATCTATCCGCTTACCTTAATAAAAATATTGTCTATTTAGTCTATGTTTCCGATAGACATACTATAGTGTTTTTGGTAATATCATAGAGGGCCGGATGGGGAACGTAGATGGAATGGTCGCTTAGAAAAAAGATCCTGCTGGTGTTTGTCGTGATAATCGCCATAAACGGATTGATCACGCTGTGGGTTGGTTTTCATCTCATAGGCGACAGAATCGTCCGGCGAGCTCAGGACGATGTCAGGACTGATCTCAATTCCGCTCGGGAGGTCTACACCACGGCGGCCGAGCGTGTGCATGATGTCGTCCGGCTGACCGCGGTGCGTTTCTTCCTGAGGGAAGCGGTGCTAAACGGGCGTACAGCGAGTCTGTCGGCGGAGCTTCAACGCATAAGGACCGGTGAGGCGCTTGACGTGCTGACTCTAACCGACAGCGAGGGTACCGTTCTGTTCAGGTCGGCGAATCCGGGAATGGCCGGCGACAGTCAGGCCGGTGATCCCGTCGTGGCACGTGTATTGGAGGAGGGTGAGTCGATTGTGGCGACGGTGATCACCGGCCGTGAGGATCTCGAGAAGGAAAGCGAGGCGCTGGCCGCACTCGCCAGCATAAGGCCGGTGCCCACGCCCATGTCGGAGCCCCGTTCGGACTCGTTGATCGCAGGCGGGATGCTCATTAAATCCGCAGCTCCAGTACTTGACGCCGACGGCACCCTGATCGGAGTCCTGTACGGGGCAAGGATGCTGAACCAGAGATATGAGATCGTCGATGCCGTCAAGGACATAGTATACCGCGGGGAGAAGTACGGGGAGAAGGACGCCGGAACCGCGACCATATTCCAGAATGACCTCAGGATAGCCACCAATGTAATGGGGCCCGACGGCAGGCGAGCCGTGGGAACGAGAGTCTCGGCCGAGGTATATGACCGGGTAATAGGCATGGGACTCCCCTGGGTCGGGCGCGCTTTCGTAGTGAACGACTGGTACATTACGGCCTATGAACCCATACGCAGCCTTGACGGTGATGTGATCGGCATGCTCTACGTGGGGACGCTCGAGGCTCCCTATACGGCCCTGCGGCGCAACGTGATCCTCACTTTCGCAGGCATAGCCGCCGCCGCGATCGCGGCGATGTCGATAGCGGCCGTTGTGCTTTCGGGCAGAATCGCCAGGCCAATCAGGGAACTGGTCCGGGGTACCGAGAAGATAGCCGCCGGGCGCCTCTCGTACCGGGTCGGGGTGGAAAGCGGGGACGAGGTAGGCCAGCTTGCAGCTTCATTCAACCGAATGGCGGAGGAGCTCCAGAGGGCGCGCGACGGATACGACGAACTCCTGTCAACCCTCGAAGAAAAAGTGAGAGATAAGACGAGGGAGCTTCAGGAGACTCACGACCGCCTCGTCCAGTCGGAGAAGCTGACATCGATGGGGAGGATGGCGGCCGGCATAGCCCATGAGATAAACAACCCGTTGACTTCGATCCTCATAAACAGCCACCTGGCTGCCGAGCACCTGGGCTCCGACCCGGAGGCGGAAGAGAGTCTCAGCCTGATCATGAGTGAGACCGCCAGATGCAGTGAAATCGTCGGCGGTCTTCTCGATTTCTCCCGTCAGAACCCTCCCGAAATGGTCATAGGAAGCCTCAACGACGTAGTCGAGAAGACGCTTGCCCTTCTCAGGACACAGCTTCTGGCGGCGCGCGTTGACGTGGTGAGAGAACTGGACGGCTCCATTCCACTCATACCTATGGACGCAAACAAGATGGAACAGGCTTTCGCCAATCTGGTGTTGAACGCCATAGACGCCATGCCCGACGGGGGATCACTCCGGGTCGAGTCCGGGGTTTCCGCCGACGGCGGTGGGGTTGTAGTCGTTTTCGCCGATACCGGATGCGGCATATCGGAGGAGGACCTGACCAGGGTGTTCGACCCGTTCTTTTCAACCAAGGGAACAGCCGGGACGGGCCTCGGCCTGTCGGTTACCTACGGCATCATCGAACAGCATGGCGGAAGAGTAGACGTCAATAGCCGAATCGGCGAGGGAGCGGTATTCACAGTCTCGATCCCGCTGGCACAAGGCGGGCAACCCGAAAACCGGCCGGATTAGCCGGCCCTGAGAGCGGCTCATGCCGCATAGAAGGGAGTATGCCACATGAGTTGGCGCGACGGTTACAGGCGCAAAATCGCGTCTCTTGAGGAGGCCGTGTCCATGGTGAAGAGCGGGGACTGCATTTATGTCAGCGGTAACGCCGCTACGCCCTTCACCCTCCTTGAGGCGCTTGCGGACCGGAAAGACGAACTCGAGAATGTCGAAGTGACCCATGTGCTCCTCGTGGGCGATGACCCCATTTCGGCCCCGGGGACCGAAGGTCACTTCCGGCACAACTCCTTTTTCGTCGGTCCCGCCGACCGCAAGGCCGTGAACGACGGCCGGGCCGATTACATCCCCGTTTTCCTTTATGAGATACCCGGCCTGTTCTACTCCAATCTCATCGGGCTCGATGTTGCCCTGCTTCACCTTTCGCCGCCTGATGACTTCGGGTACATGAGCCTGGGTGCGGAATGCCTGGCATCGAAGGCCGCCGCCGAGACCGCCAGGACGGTTGTCGCCGAGGTCAATGACAAGATGCCCAGGGCCCTCGGCAATGCCTTCATACATGTATCGCAGGTCGACCGCATCGTGGAAACATCCAGGAGCCTGGCCGAACTCTCGGTCAGGGAGATAACCGACGTGGAGGAGAAGATCGGCCGCAATGTGGCGGGGCTCGTGGAGGACGGCTCGACCATTCAACTGGGGATTGGCGGAATACCGAACGCCGCGCTCGCCGCCATGTCGGACAGAAAGGACCTGGGCATACATACGGAAATGGTCTCAGACGGCATAGTTGAAGCCATGGAGGCCGGCTATGTCACCGGCGCGAGGAAGACCCTGCACCCATACAAGGCCGTAACGACTTTCCTCTACGGTACGAGAAAGGTCTACGACTTCGTTGACAACAACCCTGCCTTCGAAGTGCATCCGGTCGATTATACCAACCACCCCTCGGTGGTGGCCAGAAACGACCGTATGGTGGCCATAAACTCGGCCGTCGAAGTGGATCTCACCGGACAGGTCTGCTCTGATTCCATAGGCACCCGCATATATTCGGGTTTCGGGGGCCAGGTGGACTTCATACGGGGCGCCGCGCAGTCCAGGGGAGGCAAACCCATAATAGCCCTGCCGGCGACCACGAAGGACGGAGGGACCTCGAAGATCGTGCCCTTCCTGAAGCAGGGAGCGGGCGTGGTTACGACGCGGGCCGATGTCCATTATGTGGTCACCGAATACGGGGTTGCCTATCTCCACGGGAAGAACATAAGGGAGAGAGCTCTCGAGCTCATAAAGATAGCGGCTCCACGCTTTCGCGATGAACTGGAACGAGAGGCCGCCAAGCGCAACCTGCTGAAAGGCGACTAGAGCATGCGCCAGGGCGCGGAAAGCAAAAACAATGAAAGGGAGGACGTGATGGCCGCCACACCGAGAATTCTGGTAGTTGATGATGAACTCCCCGTCTGTAAGAGCGTCGCGAGGGCGGTGTCCGGGGAGTATGAGGTCGATACGGCACTCAGCGCAGAGGAAGCCCTTTTAAAGCAGGCGGAATCCGAATACGACGTCATAGTCACCGACCTGATGATGCCGGGCCAGAGCGGCATGGACCTTCTCAAGGCTCTGAATGAGAAGGGATCGGCCACCAAGGTGGTCATGATAACCGGCTATCCTTCGGTCAAGTCGGCTGTGATGTCCATAAAACTGGGGGCGTTCGATTTCATTCCCAAACCCTTCACGCCGAATGAGATCAGGAATCTGGTCAAGCGCGCGCTGGCAAGCGGGACACCGGAATCCGGTAACGGCAAAGGCGTCGCCCGGCCGGTTGTGCCGCCCGGGGATATCTACGCCATTTCCGACAACTCATGGGCCAGGATTGAAGACAACGGGCTCGCGCGGGTGGGCGTTCATGACTCCTTTCTGAAGACCATAAAAGACCCGGCCTCCATCGATATGCCCAGGCCCGGTGACATGAGATACCAGGGTGAGGCCTGCGTCAGGCTGGTGGACGGGGCGGGCAACGCCCATCGGGTGTGGACGCCGGTAAGCGGCAGGGTGAAGACCGTAAACGAGCGACTGAAAGAGAGCATATCGTGCCTCCTGGAAGATCCCTACGGCGATGGTTGGGTGATCATGCTTGAACCCACCCACCTTGAAGAAGATCTCAAGAGACTCACTCACCAGGCGCGTTGAACATGAGCCAGCAGGATTCAGAGAGCGTCCCTTCACCGGCGGCTCTTCAGGACTGGATAGAGGGCAGGCTTGGACATTTCGAGGTCGACCTGAAGGTTCACCTGGGTCCCGACGGCACCTGGCAAAGGGGGCTCCGGTCCACCTGGCAGCGGGCTTCAAACGAGCTCTGGTACAGGCTCTGGGAACTCCGCCGCGCGCCCTCGTTCGAAACCCGGTGCGCTGGCCTTTTCGGGCCTTTCACGCGCGACCGGTCCGCATGGGAATCGACCCTGGCATTATTCTCGCACAAGTATGGCCGCAGGGTTCCCCGTCCGGGCGTCCCGGCAGCTGCCGCCGCGCTGACGTCGATGATTGAGATCAAATCCAACCGCATGAACGCTGAGGCCCATGTGGCCGAGTGGGACTATCGCAGCAAGGCCCTTCGCGCCTGGTTCAGCGGGCGCAGCGACGCCGCGGTGGACGAATTCAGGGCGATTCTCGGGGCCGGCGCCGAGCCCTACCTCGATGCGGTCATGGCGGGCCTCGAAGCCGGCAGCGGCAGCCTGTTCGCTCGCGTCTCCCGCATCATCGCTCGCGAAGAATGGCTCAGCGAGACTCTCGCGATCCTGATCGAGAACATGGAGGACCCGGAGAAGAGGGCGGCTGCATCTGACTCGGTGAGAGAGCACATCGCCCATGCGGCCGCCTTGCGGAGCGGAACCCCGGAGGCATACATAAGGCCTTGCATAGACATTCTGTCGAATCCCCGCATGGACCTTACCAGCGGTGTGCCGTATGAGGCCGCCTCCCTGCTGGGCAGGTTCCCGGACAGACGGGCGGCGGGCAGTCTGATTGAGGCCCTGGGCAGGATACCGCTGGAATACGTCCTGCTGCGCGCGAACATAGTATTCGCCCTGGGACGGCTCCGCCACCCTCGCATGCTTGGGCCGTTGAGGGCCGTTCTCAGGGGCCCGCGGGCAGTGCGCGTGGGTGAGAAGGAGACATCACCGGGGTTCCTGCAGGCCCTGGATCCCGAGAAGCGCGAGGCGGTGTGGGCGCTGGGGGGATGCCCTGAGATCTCCGAGCAGTCGCTATCCGACCTGACGCGCGTGACCTCACTAAGGGATAGGAAAACACTCGCCTACCTGGCGTTAGCAGTCCGCCGCATCGGTGTGAAGCAGCGGGAGCGGGACGGACATATTGACGCCGCTGTCCTCAAAATACTGAGCGGCCTGCTCGGAAGCGAACACATCGAGGTCTTCGAGGAGGCGGCCGCGGCGCTGACCGACTTCGGATACCGTGACGCGCTTGACATGATGTACTTCAAAGACTTCCAGACTGTGCCCATTCTCGCACTGAAGCCGAGCAGCACAGGCCTGTATGAGCTCTCAGAGGCGCTTCTCTACATGATCTCGGTCAGGAGACCGGTTGTCATTGCCGTGACCGGTGACTCGGGTACCGGGAAGACCTATTTCTGTGAGACGATTGCCGCGGGCTTCTCCGATGTCAGACCGGATGAGATACTATATCTGATGCGCGACCGGCGAGGCGACCGGACATTCGACCGTATTCTTGGTCTCGATTGGCTCAGACGCAATGTCGATCCCGAGTTCTATGAGGATTACGACATCCCGGAGCATGAAGAGGATCCCCAGGTGTTCTTCGATCGCTTCATGTCCCGGCACGCGTCCAAGAAGGTCATAATCCTCGATGGGTGGCGCGACAGCGCCTATTTTCATCAGGTAATCAAGATCTTCTACGCCAATGGTTACCTGGACATCATTGTGAGGTTCAAGACCAGCCTCTCCACCCGCCGGAGCAACCTGGAAGAACGTGAGGGAACGCTTGACGGCGTCGAGTCACACCTGCCGCTCGTTGAGGACCCTTCGATTGAGAACACGGGGTTCTACAGGGAGGGCGCGGTACTGGTCTACAATCTGGATAACTCCATGCCGTCAAGGCTGAGCCGGCCGGAGATCCTTGAGGTCTTCGGCAGGAAGAAAGTCCCGAATTGGGCGGACCAGATTCACCTGGGCCTGTTCTCGGAGGCCCCGGTGCGATTGACTGCTGAAAGAGACAGCATGCGTCGAGGGCGGTGCGCCCTGGATTGCAGACAGACGGCGCTGCCCGCCTCCCGTCAATCCTCGGTCGCCATCGCGGACTCATTGTTATCAAGAGAGCTGAATGGGGATATGCTGCATGAGCCGCGATTGCTTGAGGTCGTGCGGCCCGAGAGGATCGACGTCGCGGGCATCGCCTTCTACACGCACGGCCAGCTGGCCTTCCGGGGCCGCGACGGGGAGGTGGGGGTCATGGTGGGCTTCGAAGACCGGGCCTATTCGGCTAATGCGCATGCCGGGGAAGCGCTTGGCCTGGCCGTGGTCGGTGCGGACCTGGTTTCCTATGACAAAGACGGCGTGGTCGCCATAACATCGCTCAAAGAGGGGTCGGTAAGGAAGTTCGCCGCCACGCACTCCCCGGTAACGGCAATTTGCCGGGGCAGTGACGGGTGCTTTATTACAGGCCACAGGGACGGAAGTCTGACTTTCTGGGATATTCCCTCGGGACAGATCCGGGTCGCACATGTGAACAAATGCGCCGTCCTCAATCTCGCGCGAGACCGATTCGGGCGCGTGGCTTGCGCCGGACCGGACGGGTCGATATGCATGGTGGATCTCTCCAGGTCTGAATCCGTTATGCTGGAGGGATTCAACCGTCAGGTATCATGTCTGTCGACCTATCCCGACGGCCGGGTTGTCGCCGTCCTCAGCCCCGAATGTGACCAGACGGAGGGCAGGGTGACATCCATAGAGGTGAGATTGGTGGAGCCCGGGACGGGCGACACCGAGGTGGTCCGCATTCCCGAAGAGAGCCCTGTGAGTTCGGTTCATATTTATTTCGACGGCCGCATTTTACTGGGACTACGGCGCAAAACGGCCGGCGACGCGGGTACCTTGATAGTCGCAGAGCCCGGAGCGGCCTCGCCCGGGTTCTGGAGGCTGGCCGGGCATGAGCGAGACACGGCATCGTGCTTGACCATGGGTCCCAGGATCGTAACCAGCGGAATCGACGGTGGCGGCCGCACCATACGCATATGGGGCGCGGAGCCGTACGTTCAGGGCGAACACGATAAGCTGGCCCTGCTTGAGGGAGTCGGAACCAAGCCCCCTTACCACAGATCTCTGTTTTAGGTCTTCGATTCGGCGCTCACCGGTGAAGGCTGCCCGGCTTGAAAAGGGTGGCCGGGGTCTGCTATAATCCGCCTGAGGTTCTTAAGGTCATGGAGACAACCCGCAGGGATTTTATCGCCTCTATTGCTCTTCTGACCCTCGGCGGCCTGGGACTGCCCTCATGGGCCTCGGCCTCGGGCCTGCCGGGTTCAGGGAAGACTCCCGCAATAGACCCCGACTTCAGACCGCCCTATCTCGAGCTCCATGAGAGCGGTGAGCTGAGAAGGCGCGGAGAGGAACTCTGGAGCATCATGGAGAGGTGCCGGCTCTGTCCCCGGCAATGCGGCGTCAACAGGCTCGAAGGGGAGAAGGGATTCTGCCGGGCATCGTCAGACCTCATCATAGCCTCATATCACGCCCACTTCGGCGAAGAGCGGCCGCTTGTGGGCAAGGGCGGCTCGGGCACCGTATTCTTCTCGAACTGCGGACTGCGCTGCGTGTTCTGCATCAACTGGGACATAAGCTGGGAGGGCCGGGGGAAGAAGCGCAGTCTCGATGACCTCGCCGGCATGATGATCGACCTCCAGGAACGCGGCTGCCACAACATCAACATAGTGACTCCGACGCATTACTCACCGCATGTCGTGCTCGCGCTCGACATCGCGGCCGGCCAGGGTCTCAGACTGCCGCTTGTATACAACACATGCGGCTGGGAGCGCGTGGAGATCCTCAAGATGCTGGACGGAGTCGTGGATGTCTATCTTCCGGATTACAAGTACTCGGAGGGCCATGAGGCGGCAAGGTACTCATCGGGAGCCGCGACCTATCCCGAGCTCACGCAGGCGGCTCTCATTGAGATGAACCGGCAGGTGGGGGTGGCGAAGCCGGCCGGAGACGGTCTTATGTACCGGGGGCTCGTGATACGGCATCTGGTAATGCCCAATGACGTCGGCGGAACGAGGGGCGTTATCGGCTGGATCGCCTCCAATCTTCCCGGAGAAACCTACTTCAACATAATGAGCCAGTACCGGCCCTGTTATCGTGCCGGGGAGTATCCCGACATCGCGCGCAGGCTCACAAGGGAGGAATATGCGGAGGCGGTGGCCTGGGCGCGCGAGGCAGGCCTTACGAACCTCGACGTCCAGGGCCCGCCACGCTGAGCCGGCCTCATGTGCTGCGGGCGTTGCTGTGCGGCGTTTGGCCTTTACAAGCGCGGCCCTGCATAAGACAATCAGAATCTATGATTCTCAAGGGAATTCTCGACATGCCCAACCCGGGCTTGCATTGAAAGGAAGATACATATGATCTCAACAGGACTGCTGAAGCCAACCGTCGCCTGTGTCTGTTTTGCCCTGGCTCTTACGGTGGCGCGAGGCGCAATGGGCGCAGGGGAGGTCGACCATTCGCCTTACGATGCCCTGCTCAAAAAGCACAGCCGGAACGGCCTGGTCGACTACGGCGCCATGAAAAAGGACCTGCCCGGGCTCGATGCCTATCTCAAGACGCTGAGCGACTCGAGCGCCGTCCACTATGCGACCTGGAGCCGCGACACCAGGCTGGCGTTCTGGATAAACGCCTACAACGCCCTTGCCATATACGCGGTCGCGACCGACTATCCCATCCGGGCCGGCGAGCCGGCGTCAAAGCAGAAATTCCCCGAGGGCAGCATAGGGCGCATAGAGGATGTATGGAATACCGCCTACTTCGACCTCGCCGGCAAGCCCGTCAGCCTGGATGAGATCCACAACGGGATCCTGCGCAAGCAGTTCGGCGATCCCCGCATTCACTTCGCGCTTGTGCGCGCGTCCAGGGGGAGCCCGTTGCTGTCGGATGAGGCCTATCGCGCGGAAGTCCTTGACGAGCAGCTTGAGCGGGACGCCGTCCGCTTCGTCAACGACTATGACAAGGTCCGTGTCAACATAACCCGCGGGCGGCTCCACGTGTCCGAGATATTCGACTGGTACGCCGCCGACTTCGTCCTTGAAGGTGACGAGATTCCTGAGTGGCTCACGGCCTACAGGAAGAAGACACGCGGTTTCGTGAGTTTCATAGCGGAGCGTGTGGACCGCCAGACCCGTGAAGCCATAGAGAAGCGCGGTCTCAAGGTGGACTACCTCAAGTATGACTGGTCGCTCAACGACCTCCCGGCCGACGAGTGAACGGGCAGAATGAGGGGTCAG